>OJCJ01000105.1_pt1 | contig 16487 bp, 17 predicted proteins | sample 1591811 | NCBI WGS metagenome assembly OJCJ01 (sample SAMN05416758, study PRJEB24817) | seawater metagenome | isolation source: Sea water | place: Canada:Atlantic | collected 2013-07
AGATGTAGAGAGGTCTCGTGGGCTCGGAGATGTGTATAAGAGACAGTTTTAATATAGCCTGAGCTTCCTTTTCACTTTTAACTAATATCTGCCTAACAGATAATTCTGGTCTGATCTGATCTACCGATGCATCAGTTTGCATAAAACTATTAAATTCCTGCTCAGTAATATTGATTTCATTCCCAACTCTTGCTCTCTGAACTCGTTGAATAGTCATATCTTTACGAATTTTTTCTCTTATCAGCTCATATGATTGACCAGCTGTCTCAATATTAGCTATAAATTCTTCTAAAGGCAGTTGGTTATTAGCTGCAATGGTGGACATTGTTTGGTTAAGTTCTCCATCACTTATTCTAATTCCATAAAGAACCCCTAGTTGAAGTTGAAGCTCTTCAACAATAAGCTTTTCAATTACCTGTTCGCGCATTTCTGCTGCAGGAGGTATAGGCATATTCTGCGCTTGCATGCTCATTTTTATTTCTAAAATACTTTCTGTTATTTGCGATTCCATTATCAAACCATCATCCACAATAACAGCGACCCTATCCAAGATTTCAATTCTCGCCATTACAATCGAAGGTAGCATCATCATTAATGAGAATATTGTTAATTTTTTCATAAAAAATTTCCTAGTAATTAAGTATTGAATTATTCAGTAACTTATCTATCTTATTTATTGAAGAATTAAAGCCTTTCAACTCAAATTCAAAATTTATTCTACTTTTGTTTTCAATATTTATCATATTGTCCCATGCATCATTTAGGTATGTATAGCTTGAATTAGAAAGATCATTGTATTTAGAAAGATTTTTATCACTTGCCATGACTCTAAAAGCTATACAACAATTCTCATATTCGACTCCAAACATGCTTTCTACCTTAATATTGTATTCATGATCTTGCTGTAATTTACCGATAATTTTAAATCCTTTACGTAAATTTATTGAAGTAAAAATTTCAGAATAATTGAGTGTTTGATTAAAATCTCCAGCCATTCTCCTATATCTCTTGCCGATCCCAATGGTTCCAAGTGAGGCTTTTTTAATAAAATTCATTCCGCCTATATGAACTTTATTATCTTTATAGTCATAGCCACCATATATTTTTATAGAATTATTCTTATTAGGCATCCACATTGATGACATTATTATTTTGTTCGCGTGAGGATTAGATATACCCATTTCAGTTAAATTTACTCTATTTTTTGAGTGATTATACTTTTTTGCCATTTCAAACTTAAAAATATCACGACTGGAATCTCTAACTTTATATGTGAATCCTAAACTATGAGATTTTTCATCTTCAATCCTATCCATCCCAGAAAAACGGCCGTTTTGAAAAACCTGATTGTTGTAACTAATAATATTACTATCAAATACAGGGTTGCCTTGTTGGTTTTGATAGTCTGAGTAGGCTATAACCAATCTTGGTTCAATGACAGAAAATCCATGTTTATATGGTTTGATAAACATACTGCTCATATCAATCTTCATATTTGGGCTAAGAATATTGTTATGCGCAACTGAAGAATTTTCAAGATCATAACTTAAGCTTTTAAGCCCAACAGAGGCTGCGATATTAATATATTGTCTTGAAAAAGATTTTGATAAAGTTAAGTCTGAAAAAGTCCGCTTCCCCTGAAGCGGATCCTCTATCTCATTTAAATATTTACCCATTTCAGATGAGGCTCCAAAAAATTCATGCATGCTACTAGCTTTAAAAGTAGCGATATTTAACCTTTGTTTGATATCAATAGAATTAAATATTTTATTAAAATTAATATCAATTGAAGGCGATTTTTTATAACCATTTGAGAGAAGCGGGTTTAAGGATTGAAAGCCTTGATGCTCAATGTCTATGGCTAGATTTTTTAAACGAGAACTTATAATAATATTTTGATTTAAATATTGATCACGCTGCAACCCAATTGCAGTTATTTCTCCTGGGATATCTCTTAAAACCATAGCATCAGAAACTTTAGCCCAATTAATTCTTATTGAGGTTTTATTAAGTAATAGAGAATCTTGAATTTTAAAAGCCCACCTTGAGCCCCCTAGTTCAGGAAAATTTTTCTGCATTTCTTTATCGCTATTAAAGTAGAAAGCATCGATATTATTTTTAGTATGCTCTTTGATATATCGATAATTAAGCTCTATACCAGAACCTCTTTCAGCAATATTTCTTGCTCCCAGCGTAATATCTGAATGGCCTGATAATATTGCAAAATAAGGAATAGAAAAATCTACTCCATCAGATGAAGATGATATAGATGGCTCTAAGAAGCCAGATAATCTTTCACTAGTTGTTGCAAAAGGAAGATAGGGAGCTATAAATATTTTTTTACCACCTAATTTCAAGCTAATATTTTTTGCATACCCTCTGAATGTGTCATTATTTAATACCAAATCTCCTGCTTCAATTAACCAGCCGCTAGAGGGATCTGCACAAGATGTGAGATTGGCGTCTTTGAATGTAAGTTCATCAGTCAATGAACCTTCTAATTTAGTAAAATGAACATTTAAACCTCTGAGAGGAAGAAAAATGCTCCCATCCTCCATATTAATTTGATTATTTACTCTATTAAATGAACCTTTATTCCCTGTTAGTAAAAGAGTTTCAAGGGATAACGTAGTATCTTTTTCAAATGTAATTACTTCTTTAAAAGAGCCTATTAATGCTTGTGAAGAGGTTAAGAACCCACCAGGAAAATCAATTTCAACGTTTCTATTAAGATTTATAGCCTGATCACTTGTAAATTTTAAAGTATCTGCTTCCACACTTATAGTCTCATTCTTTTTAATAATGCCGGTATTAGGAAGATAAATAAGACATGAAGATGCACTATATGACTCGTTAACAGTCATCAAATTAGAATTATTATTCTCAGCACTAATAGCTAATGTTGAAAAAAATATTGCTGACGCAGCAGCTAAGCGCATTTTATTCATTGTGTTTATTTTATACCTGTTGTCTTAGAAAGCGTATTTTAGGTAAAGTTCTATTTGTATTACTTATATTACCTTGTAATATATTCTTCTAAATCATGCAGACTATCTTTGCCAAAAAATATTTCATCATTTGCAAAAAAAGTTGGAATCCCAAAGGCGCCTCTTTCAACTGCACTGCTAGTATTTTGAATGAGTTGTTCTTTAATTTCTTGGCTTTGCATCTGTTCAATAAGACGATTGATATCTATTTCAGTCTCACTCCCCAAAAAATCCATAAGAATATCTTGATCTCCAAGATTTAAACTCTTCTCCCACATTCCTTTAAATATTGCTTCTATATAAGCATCAAAAACATTTAAAGATATTGCTGCAATGGCTCCCCTTTGAAGCTGAAGTGTCATGATTGGAAAAAATGAGTTCATAGTAAAATTTTCAAGATTATATTTTTGTATAAATCTTTTAATTTCAATATTTTGATATTCAAGTTTATTTACAATTCCATTAAAAGCCATCATAGGCGCCTGATTATTAGTTAGTTTGAAAATGCCACCTAATAAACAAGGAATATAATTAAAAGTAACCCCTGTTCTTTGTTCGATTGCAGGAATTGTTTTATGGCATAGGTATGCGTTTGGGCTAGCAACATCAAATATAAAGTCTACTTTCATTTTTATTAATTAATTTGTTAAAGTTAAGTCTATTCAAATAAATACTATACAAGTTATGAGGTCGTATGAAAAATAATTCAGATTACTCAGCTATCATTATAGGCGCTGGAGTTGCTACAGGAAGCGCTTTAACTCGGAAATTTGCTGAAGAGGGCTATAAAGTATGTCCTGTTAGAAGAGAAAAAAGTTTAAATGAATTAAGCACTTTAACCGAAGAAATTAATTCAAATGGTGGATGGGCAAAGGGTTTTGGTGTTGATGCTAGAGATGAAAATTCTATTGTAAATTTATTTAAAGAAGTTGAAGAAACAGTCGCACCTATTGATGTAGTTATCTTTAATCCAGGAGCTAATGTATATTTTCCTATAGAAGAAACTTCAGCTAGAGTTTATAAAAAAGTTTGGGAGATGGCTGCTTTTGCAGGATTCTTAACCGGAAGAGAGGCGGCAAGATATATGAAGCCCAGAGGCCATGGCTCTATTTTATTTACTGGCGCTACAGCCTCTTTGAGAGGTGGAGCTGGTTTTTCAGCTTTTGCTGGAGCTAAGTTTGCATTAAGAGCATTATCACAAAGCATGGCAAGAGAGCTTGGTCCTCATGGGGTTCATGTCGCGCATATGATAATTGATGGAGCAATCGATACTCCTTGGATTAAAGAAAATTTTCCTGACACATATGCACTTAAAGAAAAAGACGGTATCCTACGACCTGAAAAGATCGCGGAGACATATTGGAATGTTCATTCACAAGACAGATCAGCATGGACTCAAGAATTAGATCTTAGACCTTACATGGAAAATTTTTAAGAGGAAGCATTATGAGTTTAAAAGATAAAGTTATTTTTATTTCTGGTGGTAGCAGAGGAATCGGCCTAGCTATGGCTAAAAGAGCTGCTGAAGATGGAGCTAAAATAGTAGTTGCTGCTAAAACAGCAGAACCACATCCAAAACTTCCAGGAACTATTTACACAGCTGCAGAAGAAATTATTGAGGCTGGCGGTGATGCCTTGCCAATGGTCTGTGATATTCGAAATGAAGATAATGTTAGAGATGCTATCAATAAAGCTGTAGAGCACTTTGGTGGAATAGATATCTGCATCAACAATGCTTCAGCAATTCAATTAACCAATACTCTTGATACTGCAATGAAGCGATATGATCTCATGCATCAAATAAATGGAAGAGGAACATATATGGTTAGCAAATATTGCCTACCGCATCTATTAAAATCTGATAATCCGCATATATTAAATCTTGCTCCACCATTAGACATGGATCCTAAGTGGTTTGGGGGTCATGTTGGCTACACTATGGCGAAATACACTATGAGTATGTGTGTTTTAGGTATGGCGGAAGAGTTTAGAGATCGAGGAGTAGCAGTAAATGCACTTTGGCCAAGAACAGCTATAGCAACTGCTGCAGTTCAAAATCATCTTGGTGGAGATGAAATTATGAGACTATCTAGAAATGTCCATATTATGGCTGATGCCGCCTATACCATCTTAACCAAGGACTCAAAAAGCTTTACTGGCAATTTCTGTATTGATGACTTAGTTCTTCATGATGCTGGCGTTACAGACTTTACTAAGTATGCCAATGTGCCTTTTGCAGAGCTTATGCCTGATTTTTTTGTTCCAGAGAATACTCCATTACCTGAAGAGGTAAAAAACAGCTAATTTGAAAGAACTAGAAATTATAGGGTTAGCAGCTCAATGCGATTACAAGGCTGAAAGAGCTATAGCTCTAAAATTAGAAGCAAGCGGAAGAGAGTATTGGAGATTAATAGATGGCTCTAAAACCTTTATCTTATGTTTCTTAAATCCACAGACTGGAAACCATGAGCAGTTTTGCTATTTAAGCAATATGTTTATTTTAAATAATATAAAGGCTTCTAAAATTTTAGTGCATAACTCTAAACTAGGAATTACGATACAAGAAGATTTAGGTGATAACGATTTACTAGAAGTCGTCAATTATTCAAATAGATTAGATATGACTGTTAAAAGTCTTGAGATGCTTGTAAAAATACAAGAGCTTAACGATCTAAAAATACATAGACTTAAAAATGAAGATTTAAAAAATCAAATTGCTCTTTTTAGCGATATCTTTTTAAAACAGTTTCTTCAAATAGAGCCTGATAACTCTATTTTAGATTTATCAAATGTAGTTTTAGAGAATGTTCAAGAACAACCATGGCTTAATTGTCACTTTGATTATGAAAGAAGAAATCTTATAGCTTCCAAGGGTAATGATGTTCACGTGATTGATTTTCAGGATTTATGTGTTGGCCCAATTGGTATTGATCTAGCAGGCATCTTGCTTGATCACTATGAGCCATATGATGAAGTCTTTGTAAAAGAGTGCTTAACTTTTTATCAGAGCAAATCAATTTTAAGCATCAATAATGCTGAATTATTTGAGAGCTTTAGATGGGGTGGCATTCAAAGGAATATGAGAATTCTAGGAACTTTATCAAGGCTATATATTGACCAAGATCGATCTTTTAGATTAACTGATCTCCCTATGATCTTAGAAAATCTTATAAGCATTATTCCTAACAATTGGAATTGTAGGAATTATATGATTAATGTTATCAAACCAAGTTTAAAGAAAAGGTTGGCATCCATATGAAAGCCATGGTTCTAGCAGCAGGAATAGGTAAAAGACTTTTACCATTTACTAAAGATATGCCTAAGCCTTTAATAGAAGTTGGTTCTGAGACATTGCTTGATAGAAATATAAAAAAACTTTTAGAGTTAGGTATTTCTGAAATTATGATCAATGTTTCATATCTGGGAGATATGATTGAAAATCATATAGCAGAAAATTATACAGATCATAATATTACTGTTATCAAAGAAAAATGCATTTTAGGTACAGGAGGCGGCATTTTAAATGCCATTGACCATTTTGATGAGAATCCATTTTTACTGGTAAATGCTGATACTTATCATGAAATTAAATTAGATTCATTACCCACAGATATTGAATATGCTCACCTAGTTGGAGTTAGCAATCCTGACCACAATGAAGATGGAGACTTTTCCTTAGAAGAAAACATGGTCAGTATTGATGAATCATTTAATCATCTTACCTTTGCTGGCATTTCAATTATTAACCCCATCATTTTTAAAGAATCACCATTACCCAAACCTCCATTTGATATCTGGAATTATGTTTTAAAAGATTTAATAGCAGAGGATAAGGTTACTGGTCAAAAAGCTAATGAATTATGGATTGATGTTGGTTCTCCAGAACGTCTTGGTCTTGCCATTAACGCCCATAAAGAAGAGAATTAGCTTATGAATGACAAGAACTACATAATTGCACCATCTATTCTTTCAGCAAATTTTGCAACGCTTGGCGTTGAGGTTGAAGATGTAATGTCATCTGGTGCAGATTGGGTTCATTTTGATGTTATGGATAATCACTATGTGCCAAACTTAACTATAGGGCCTATGGTTTGTAAGTCATTAAGAGATTATGGAATTAAAAACTTTATTGATGTTCATCTTATGATTGAGCCGGTTGATGAGTTGGCAGCAGATTTTATTAAAGCTGGAGCAGATCTAGTCAGTTTTCATCCTGAGGCAACCAAACATCTTCATAGATCAATTAATGCTATTAAAGATGCAGGATGTAAAGTGGGTTTAGCTATTAATCCAGGAACTTCTTTAAGCGTTCTCGATGATGTCATCGAAGATTTAGATTTAGTTTTACTTATGAGCGTTAATCCCGGTTTCGGTGGACAAAGCTTTATTCCTGCGACACTTAATAAAATTTCAAAAGTTCGTAAGATGATAGATGCTACTGGTAAGAATATTAGGCTAGAGGTTGATGGGGGCGTTAACTTAGATACTATTGCAGATGTTGCAGCAGCTGGTGCTGATACCTTTGTTGCTGGGTCAGCAATTTTTGGTACCGATAATTATGAAGAAACCATTACACAACTTCGCGCAAAGATCTCTTAAATTTTTTTTAGTCAGCAGTCTTTTTTTATCGACTGCTATTTATTCAGAATCTCAAGTTATCAATTTGAAATCAATATTACCTAATATTGAAATTGCCGATAATGATTCATCTAGAAGAAGAGGTTTAATGTTTCGATCATCCCTTCAGGCAAATACAGGCATGATATTTATTTGGCAAGACTACATGCCAAGGTGTATGTGGATGAAAAATACTAAAATGCCTCTCAGTATTGCTTTTCTTTCTAAAGAAAAAGAGATTTTAGAAATTTATGATATGGTCCCTATGTCTAAGGCAAGCGTATGCTCTAAAAAGAATTCTGCTTATGCTTTAGAGGTTAATAAAGGTTGGTTCAAAGAGCATAATATTTCCAGCGGACAATTTTTAGATTTTTAATATGATTACTGAAGCAGAGTATTTAAATTATGCCAATGAAGGCTATTCAATTATTCCTTTATCAAGAAATATTGATGAAAATAAAGATACTCCAATATCAATATATCTAAAGGCTTCTAGTAACGAAAAAAATACTTTCTTGCTTGAATCTGTTGAAGGGGGAGATAGATGGGCTCAATATTCAATCATTGGACTTGGTTGTAAAGATTCAATAAAAGTTTCAGGGAAACAGGTAGAAACTTCTATTAATGGCACTTCAAATAGCTTTTTTTCAGAAGATCCTTTAAGTGAAATACAAACTATTACTACTCAATACAAGGCTCCAGAATTTGAGGATATGCCAAGATTTTATGGCGGTTATGTAGGTTTCTTTGCTTATGAAAGCGCACAGTATGCCGAAGAAAAGATTTCAAATTTATCGAGTAAAAATTCTAAATTTAAAGAACATATGCCTGATATTTTTTTACTTAAAGCAGAAAAACTTATTGTGTATGACAACCTTAATAAGGCTACTAAAATTATTTTTAATGCTAATCCACAAAAATTTTCATATAAAGATGCTCAATTTGAATTAGATGAAATGGAAGCCCTTTTAAAAACTTCAGTAGACGTTCCTATTAATAACTTTAAAGAACCATCAGGTGAGCTTGAATTTAACTCAAACTTTACAAAACCAGATTACTTAAGAGCTGTTGATATTATTAAAGACTACATAAAAGAGGGCGACGTGATGCAGGTAGTTCTCGCTCAAGATTTTTGTACTGATTTTTATGGAGATCCTTTTCTTTTATATAGAGCTATAAGAGAATTAAATCCGTCTCCATATATGTACTTCTTAGACTTTGAAGATTATCAGGTTGTAGGCTCTTCACCAGAGATTCTTATAAGACTTGAAGATAAAGAGGTTACTTTAAGACCTCTTGCTGGAACAAGAAAACGAGGCGCTAATGCAGAAGAGGATCATCTGAATGAAATCGACCTTTTAAATGATCCAAAAGAAATAGCTGAACACTTAATGCTAATTGATTTGGGAAGAAATGATGTTGGTAAAGTAGCAGAAATTGGTTCTGTAAAAGTAACGGACAAAATGATTATTGAAAAATACTCACATGTCATGCATATCGTTTCAAATGTAGTTGGAAAAATTGCTGATAATTTAAATTATATTGATTTACTGAAAGCCTCCTTGCCTGCAGGAACTTTATCAGGAGCTCCAAAAATCCGTGCTATGGAAATTATTCATGAGCTCGAGCCAAGCTCTAGAGGAATTTATGGCGGTGCGATTGGGTATATTTCATGGAATGGAGATATAGATACTGCTATAGCTATTAGGACAGCTGTTATTAAAGACAACGTTATTCATGTTGGCGCCGGTGCTGGCATAGTTGCTGACTCTGTGCCTGAGAATGAATGGCTAGAATGTAAACAAAAATCTAAAGCATTTGTCGACGCTATTGAGATGATTTCATGATTCTAGTAATAGATAATTACGATTCTTTTACATATAACCTAGTTCACTATATTGGTGAGTGTGGAGAAGAGGTTCTGGTAAAAAGAAATGATCAAATATCTATTGATGAGATCAATGCTCTGAGCCCAGAGAAAATAGTCATATCTCCAGGTCCTTGTACACCTAATGAAGCTGGAATATCTATTGAGCTTATTAAAACATCTTCCGTTCCCCTTTTAGGAGTTTGTTTAGGCCATCAATCTATAGGCGCAGCTTTTGGCGGAAAGGTTATAAAAGCTCCAGAGATATTTCATGGAAAACTTTCTGAGATTGCTCACAACAATAAAGGGCTTTTTCAAGGAATCGATAATCCATCTTCTGTTGTTAGATATCATAGTTTGATTATCGAAAAAAATTCATTACCTGATGAGCTAGAAATTACAGCAACTCTTAGAGATGATAAGAATATTATTATGGCGATTCAGCATAAAAATAGACCAATTTACGGAGTACAATTTCATCCAGAGTCTATTGATACTAGTTTTGGAAAAAAACTTATTCAGAATTTTTTAACATTATGATCCAAGATATTTTAAAAAAGCTAGAAGCCAAGAAGCATCTCAAGTCTGATGAAATGGAAGCTGCACTTGAAAGCATTATGACAGGCGAAGTTAGTGATAATGATATCGAAACATTCCTTCTAACTTTAAATGAAAAGGGCATCAAAGAAGTTGAAATAACTGCTGCAGCATCAGTTATGAGAGATAAATCACTCAAATTTAATTTAGGTGATGGAAGCCATATTGATACCTGTGGAACTGGAGGAACAGGCCTGCATACATTCAATTGCTCAACTGCATCTTCCTTTGTTGCTGCTGCTGGTGGAGCGCAAATTACCAAGCATGGAAATAAAGCAATCTCCAGCAAGTCAGGCAGTGCAGACTTCCTATTAGCTGCAGGTGCCGATATTAGCCATGACAGGGAAAAGCTAGAAAATATATTTACCAAAGTTGGATTTGTATTTTTATTTGCACCTTTGCATCACGAGTCAATGAAATATGTAATGCCAGCTCGTCAACGCATTGGCCAAAAAACAATCTTTAATTTACTAGGGCCACATACCAATCCTTGTGGAGCCAAAAGACAAGTCATAGGTGTTTATGACAAGAAACTTTTGAAGACCTTTTCCGAAGTAGCAAAGAATCTTCGTATGGAACATGTCCTAATTGTGCACGGGGATGATGGACTGGATGAGATAACGATTTCAGGATCAACAACCATATCTGAACTTAAAAATTACAAAATTAATCAATACAAAATATCACCCAAAGACTTTGGTCTTGCCACAGCAAATCTTGATGAAATATCTGCTCAAACTCCTGAAGAAAGCTTGTTATTAGTGCGCGAGGCATTTTCTGGTGAACAATCAGCAGTTCAAGACATGATTGCTCTCAATGCAGGTGCAGGACTCTATATTGCGCGACAAGTCGAATCAATAGCCGATGGAGTAGAGTTAGCTTTTGATTTAATGAATAGTGGCAAAGCAGCAGATAAATTAGCTGCATATGTAAGGGTATCTAATAACTAATGAGCATACTTGATGACATTGTAAAAAATACTCGAGAAAAATTAGTTCTCAAGAAGACTCAATTTCCTTTAGAGGATATGAAGACTCAATTAGCTCAGCTTAATTTACCTAAAGCAAGATTTAAAACAAGCCTGATAGGGCAGGACGAAGCAATTATTGCTGAAATAAAAAAAGCGTCACCAAGTGCGGGAATTATAAGTGAGGATTTTAACCCTGTTAAGAAAGCTCAAGAATATGAAGCTTTTGGAGCTGCGGCTCTATCCATTCTTACAGAAGAAGATTTCTTTCTAGGAAGTAATGATTATTTAAAGGAAGTTAAAGCAATCACCTCGCTACCTATTTTAAGAAAAGATTTCATGGTTGATGAATATCAGATATATGAAGCTAAATTAATTGGAGCTGACTGTATTTTACTTATTGCTAGTATTTTATCTGATAGTGAAATTGCGCATTTTATAGATTTAGCTGAAATACTTGAATTAGATTATTTAATTGAAGTTCATGATCAAGAAGAGCTCCAAAGAGTTGAGCATTTCAAGAATGCTTTAATAGGAGTGAATAATAGGAACCTCAAAACATTTGAAGTTGATATCAATAATTCAGTTAACTTAAAAGAAACATTTCAAGGAGATAATATTTTTATTGCTGAGTCTGGTATCAAAAATAAAGAAGATATGAGCTATCTAAAAGAGAAAGGTTTAAGTGTATTTTTGATAGGCGAAAGTCTTATGAAGGGAATTTTTTAAATATAAGCGCTTGTTGTTGTCATTACTTTTGCAGTAGCTGACATTATTTTTTTTGTTGGAATTTTAAGTTCTTCTCCACCATTATCAACAGCTTGTTGAGCATGAAGGTCTTCGTCTTCTCTCATAGTTTTAAGGATTTCGATTGTCTCTTTATCTTTTGGTGAAATCTTATCAAGATGCTTATCAATGTGAGCAACAACCTGTTTTTCAGTTTCTTCTACAAAACCTAAACTTACCTTTTCGCCAAAGTTTCCAAATATAGCTCCAATTGCAAATGAGCCTGCGTACCACACCGGATTAAATATTGAACCTTTTCCATTGAGTTCATCTAAGCGTTTTTTACACCACACTAGATGATCGGTCTCCTCTTCACCTGCCTCTATAAGATGTTTTTTAATATCAGGATCTTTACAAACTAATGCTTGGCCTCTGTACAAAGCTTGTGCGGCAACCTCTCCAGCAAGATTTACTCGCATCATTTGAATAGAAAGCTTTTTTTCTTTCTTTGTTAATTCTTCTGTATTTTTTTCAATAGGGCTTGGCGGATAAGGCCTATCTGTACCCGCTTTTTTATTTGAAAGAGTTTTTAATGCAATATCAAACTCGTTAACAATATTGTCTATAAAACTCATTGTATTCCCTTAAAGCCAATATCTCTTCTATGAAATGCGCCATCAAACGAAACTTTATTCACTAACTCATAAGCTTTAATCTGTGCTGATTTTAAATCATCACCTAAAGCAGTTGCGCAGAATACTCTTCCGCCAGAAGTCATAACTTTATCATTCACCAATTTAGTGCCTGCATGAAAAAGCTTTATATCTTCATCATTCTCAATAGGCATTTGAACTTCTTTGTTAGATGCATAACTTTCTGGATAACCTTCAGAGGCAATAACAACTCCACAAGAATGCTTTTGTGTCCAATCAATTTCATATGAATCTAATTCATCATTAATAGCTGCAAGACATAGCTCTACTAGACTAGATTTTAATCTTAATAAAATGGGTTGAGTTTCAGGATCCCCGAAACGACAATTAAACTCTAAAACTTTTAATTCCCCTTTGCTAATCATCACACCTGCATACAAGAATCCTAGATATGGCGAACCTTCAGCAATTAAGCCTTGCATGGTTGGCTGCATAACTTCATTGAGAATCTTTTGATGCATGCGCTCATCAACAATAGGAGCTGGAGAATAAGCACCCATCCCACCTGTATTGAGTCCTACATCTCCTTCACCAACAGCTTTATGATCTTGACTTGTAGCAAGAGACATAATTTTGTCTTTACTAACAACAGCAATAAAACTTGCTTCCTCACCTTCAAGAAAGTCTTCAATAACAACTCTACTTCCAGCTTCGCCAAAAGCTTGATCTTTAAATATACTTTCTAAAGCTACATTAGCCTCTATTTTAGTTCCACAAATAATTACACCTTTACCAGCTGCAAGGCCATCTGCTTTGACTACTGTAGGATAATCAATTCCTTGAATATATGCTTTAGCAGCATCGTAATTATCAAAAGATGCATAAGCAGCTGTAGGTATTCCGTACTTAATAAAGAAATCTTTAGAAAAAGTTTTTGATCCTTCTAACTGAGATGCTGCTTGTGAAGGGCCAAAGGTTTTAATATTCTTGCTTTGCAGATAATCAGTTAATCCATTTACCAGAGGTTGCTCAGGCCCAATAATAACTAAACCAATATTTTCTTGTACACAAAAACTTTCTATAGCTTGAAAGTCATCAATATTTATTGAGATATTGCTAATTTTTGCTTCAAGCGCAGTGCCAGCATTTCCAGGACAAACAAACACTTGAGTAACAGAATGATCTTGGGCTGATTTCCATGCTAAAGCATGTTCTCTTCCGCCTGATCCTATTACTAATACTTGCATTAGTGCCTAAAGTGCCTTGTGCCTGTATATACCATAGCTATATTATTTTCATCAGCTGCAGCAATAACTTCTTCATCTCTAATAGAGCCACCAGGCTGAATAATTGCTGCAATTCCACTAGAAGCAGCTTTATCTATTCCATCTCTAAATGGGAAAAAGGCATCGGATGCCATAACAGCACCTTTTACTTCTAAACCTTCTTCTTTAGCCTTTAAGTTAGCAATATCAGCACTTATAACTCTACTCATTTGCCCAGCACCAATTCCAATGGTTTGCCTATTTTTTACATAAACAATTGCATTAGATTTAACAAATTTAGCAACTCGCCATGCAAACATTAGATCATTAATCTCACTATCACTTGGCTGTCTTTTGGTAACGCATTTAAGATCTGTTTCAGGAACCATAAAAGTGTCATCACTTTGAATTAAAATTCCGCCTGAAACTTTCTTGATTACACCTGGATAAAGATCATCTTGAACCAGGTCTACTCGTAGCACTCTTATATTTTTCTTTTCAGCAAAGATATCAAGCGCACCTTGCTCATAGTCAGTTGCAATAATTACTTCAACAAACTGTCGACTATTTATTTCTTCAGCAGTCTTGGCATCAAGTGTATTGTTTACAGCAATAATTCCTCCAAAGGCAGAAGTTGGATCTGTTTTAAATGCTAAATCATATGCATTAAGAATTGAGTCTGCTTCAGCAACACCACAGGGATTTGCATGTTTTACAATTACACATGCTGGCTCATTAAATTCTCGCACACATTCCCAGGCTGCATCCGCATCAACAATGTTGTTATAGGAAAGCTCTTTACCTTGGAGTATTTCAGCATTTGCTATATTTTTATGCTCAAGATTAGCAAAAGTTAAAAGACTAGCAGCTTGATGTGGATTTTCACCATATCTCAGAGAAATTTGTTTACTAAATACGTATTCAGGAAGAGGGGTTTGATTTTCTTCGGAAAGATAATTTGCAATAGCTTGATTGTAGTTAGCCATGAGAGTAAATACTTTTAAAGACAATTCTTTTCTAAAATCATAACTAATGCCATCTTGAGTTTTCCACTCTTCAATCAGTCTAGAGTAATCAGATGGATCTGAGACAACAGCAACATCTTTAAAGTTTTTTGCTGCTGATCTGATCATCGTCGGACCACCTATATCAATTTTTTCAATTGCTTCATCGTAAGAACATCCTGATGCAATAGTTTCTTTAAATGGATATAAATTAACTACTACTAAGTCTATTGTTTCGTAACCACGTTCAGAGAGAACCTCCATATCCTGATCACGTCTTGCAAGAATGCCTGCATGTATTTTTGGATGCAGCGTCTTCACTCTGCCATCCATCATTTCTTCAAAACCAGTAAAGTCAGAAACTTCGGTTACATTATCAGTAATATTTTTAATAGCTTTATAAGTTCCACCAGTTGAAAGTATTTTTACATTTTGTGAAACAAGGTAATTTACAAGCTTTTCTAAACCATCTTTATTAGAAAGGCTTATTAATGCTGTTTTTGGTTTAATTGGGTTCATGTTAAAAGGCCATATTTTTTTAGTTTAGTTCTAAGAGTTGCTCTGTTGATACCAAGAATCTGAGATGCTTTGCTTTGATTCTGGTTTACAAACTTCATAGTTGCTATGAGCAAAGGCGGCTCTATTTCATCAAGAACAAGCTTATAAACATCGATAGGCATATTTGATCCTAGCTGCTTATAGTATCTCCCCATAGCTTTTCTAACCTCTTCTTTTAGAGGAGTTTTAGAATATTCATCAAAAGATTTATTTTTTTTTGCCAAGCTTAGTTTTTAAATCAGAGAATCCATAAGTTTACAGTTGATTAAAAAATGCTCAATAGCTAATTAAAGATTTATGAGAGTTTTTTTATCATCGCCTAAAATAATTTCTTCAATTTTGCTATCTTTTATTAGCAAGCGACTGCAAGAAGTGTAGTTGGGATAAAAGTAAAGCAACTCATTATGTCGAAGTGCTGAGGCAACGATCGCATTAATTACCATAAAATGACAAAAGATAATTGAATTTTCTTCTAGTGAGTAAATTGTTTCCATCATTTCTTGTTGCCATAACTTAACTTGATCAGGCAAAGCGCTCATTTCCTCAGACATAATTTTTCTTAACCAGTCTTGTTTTTCTGTATTAGGAATATCATGAGACGGTATTTCAGAAAAAGCGTGATGAATATCAAGATCTTTTTCATATTGCTCAGCTAAAGGTTGAGCAGTTTGAATTGCTCGCAGTTTAGGACTAGAAATAAAATTAAACTCTGATAAATCTTCAGCTCTTAGAGAATTAGTCAGCTCATCTGCTTGTTTCTTTCCATTATCGCTTAAACCAGGGTCAGCATGATCGCCCCAAGAGGCGCTTGCTTCTCCGTGTCTAATTAAAAGTATTGTATGAATTGCCATTTATAGAATTTTAATAGTTATTATAATGATATTGTGAAAACTCATAGAATGTATTTAAAAGAATTATCTAATAGCTCCTCAACTTATGAGCTTGATTCTATCCAATCTTTGCATATAGCAACAGTATTGCGCTTAAAAGAAGGTGCTACTATTGAATTATTTAATGGAGAGGGTTTATCTTGTGAGGCCAATATTCTTCTTGCTTCAAAGCGAGGGGTTCAAATAGAGCTTAATTCAAAGATAACTAAGTCAGAGAAATCCAAAGGAACTCTTATTGGGGTCCTTCCTTATATAAAAAAAGAGAACCTTTTCTTCATGACACAAAAATTAACTGAAATGGGTATATCCTGTCTCTTATACACATCTCCGAGCCCACGAGACCTCTCTACATCTCG
>OJCJ01000109.1_pt1 | contig 16377 bp, 15 predicted proteins | sample 1591811 | NCBI WGS metagenome assembly OJCJ01 (sample SAMN05416758, study PRJEB24817) | seawater metagenome | isolation source: Sea water | place: Canada:Atlantic | collected 2013-07
CTACACGTAAGGAGTCGTCGGCAGCGTCAGATGTGTATAAGAGACAGTAGTTATTCTGCCTATTATGCCTAGGTAGCCATTTTATAACTGACAATGTGAAAGTGATTTAGGGGTGATTCTGTGAGATCAGCCCCACCAACAAAAAAGTCCCGTTCTGGACAAGACGGGACTTTATTTAAAATCTTTAAATGACGATTATTTGTTCTTCTCGTTCCCCTCATCCTGAGGTGGAGCGGTGGTTTCTTCATAATCTTCTTCCTCCTCTTCCTCCTCGTCCCACTTCATAGTGTCGTCTTCTTCAATTTTCTCATCAACCGCAGTGCCCGCATCAACATCGGCTAAGTCTTTTTCGAGTTCCTCGTCTTCTGACTTAGGCTTTGCATCCTCGTCTTCATCGAGTTCAAAACCTTCAGGCACATACTCGAGGATCGCTGTCAACTCAGTGAAAAAGTGAGAAGCACGGCCTTCCATGAAGCTAGCGTTCTGGGCCTCACGAATTTCCTCCTCAAGTTCTTCGACAGTCAGATTCTGCGAGAAGTCGATCACATCATTGAGCATTTTAACTCGGAGTTTCGTGATGTGGTCGAGCAGATCTGCATAAGGACCCTTTTCTTCGTCAAGCACATCGGGCAATGCGAATAGGGGATCTTCACTTTCGAGGACACTGTCTTGAACGCGCTTTAGGAGAATGGATTTGTCCTTCTCTACATTATCGATTCCGAATGAGTAAAATGCATTATCAACTAACTCGTTTTGTAGACCGTAATCGCTAAGCGGCTCTAGCAAATCGATCAAATACTGAAACTGGCGTGGGTCAATGATGCCAAGGCCATCGACATCCCAATGGACGGGATCACTAATCTCGTGAATCCACCAGTTCATATCTTCGCCCAATCGGGCTTTGCACCATGTAAGTTTGGTAGTAGGTTTCGACATATAATAGGTGATCGCTCTTCGGTTTTACTTAGGTGTTTACTCTATATGAGCAACATACTTGATAAATGGTAAAAACTTCGTATGAGCCTTTGTAAAGTGCTTTGTCAGAATATTTTTAATTGTTTTGCTTAAAGTGGGCGTTAGGTACCCAATTTCTGACCAAGTCTGACAATTATGGGATTTATTTACGAAAATATAGTGCGCCCGGTTCTATTCAAAATGGAGCCTGAGCAAGCTCATGATCGCGGTCGCACCGCGTTAATGACAATGGGAGCATTGCCCACGTTGTGTAAACTGGTGCGTCGGTATAACCAGGTCTGCGAAGACAAACCGGTGAAGCTGTTTGGTTTAGAATTCCCCAATCGCGTCGGTCTCGCCGCGGGTATGGATAAAGATGGCGAGTATCCCCGTGCAATCGAAGCTCTAGGCTTTGGCCATGCCGAGGTTGGCACAGTGACACCAGAAGGACAGTCGGGCAATCCACGCCCAAGGCTTTTTCGCTACCCAGAAAGCAAAGCGCTTATCAACCGTATGGGCTTTAATAACAAAGGTTCGGAAGCGATGCTCAACGCGCTCTCCAAGAATTACCCTAAAGGTAAACGTAAAATGCCCGTAGGCGTAAATATTGGTAAGGCTAAAAATACGCCAATAGATGAGGCCGTAGATGATTATTTGGCCAGTTTCCGCACGCTGGCTGATCAGGCCGACTATTTTACAATCAACATCAGCAGCCCAAATACACAAGGTCTGCGCGACCTCCAAGGCGCAGCCTATCTACGCGACCTCCTGCTAACGATTCGTAACGAGAATCTGTCACATGCTAAGAAGCTGGGCCGAAAGCCACACCCTTTACTGCTTAAAATTGCGCCCGATCTAACTTTTAATGAACTGGACGAAATCTTAGCTGTACTTTTAGAACTCAAATACGACGGTATTATTGCAACAAATACGACGATCGAACGCCCGTCGAGCTTGACTAGTGCTGAGACGGGTGGTCTTAGCGGCGGGGAGTTTATCCGCAAACGCTCTAATGATGTAATTAAGTATATCCACAAATCGACCGAGGGCAAATTGCCGATCATCGGCGTCGGAGGTATTGACTCTGTCGAAGCCGCGGGCGAGAAAATCGATGCGGGTGCCTCGATGATACAGGTTTACACTGGTTGGATCTATCGCGGTCCATTCTTCGCGCGCGAATTAGCCCATGCAATCAAATCTAAGGGCGAAGACTGGATCTAGCGCAGTAGTGTCTCCCTCAGGCAAGCACTGAGCTATTCAAGTCTAATGCGACAACCCAAGGATGACTTCGACTGACTAAATGCTGTGAATCGCATTACCGTCGACCGCGAGAGCAGCTTCTTTCATGGCTTCGCTCAAAGTCGGGTGCGCATGGATGGTACGGCCTAAATCTTCGGCGCTGCCTCCATATTCCATATGCGTGACGGCAGAGGCAATTAGCTCTGAACCGCTCTTGGCAATGATTTGCACGCCGAGAATCTTATCTGTCTTACTGCAAGCAGTGACTTTAACAAAGCCGTCGGTCGCATCAGTGGCAATGGCACGGCCATTTCCCGCCAAGTTGAACTTGCCAGACTTAAAATCGATGCCTGCCTCTTTGAGCGCAGCCTCAGTTTGGCCGACACTAGCAATCTCTGGTTCGGTGTAGATAACGTTGGGAATGACATTGTAGTTCACATGCCCTGCCTGACCAGCGATTCGTTCCACACAGGCCACGCCTTCCTCTTCCGCCTTGTGCGCAAGCATGGGACCAGGGATGACGTCGCCAATCGCATAGATGCCGTCAGCCGTAGTCTTGTAATGAGTGTCCACAGGGATACGCCCTTTATCATCAGTTTCGATACCGACAACCTCGAGACCGAGTCGATCTGTATACGGCTTGCGACCCACCGCGACTAGAACCTTGTTCGCCTCAAACTCTATTTCCTTGCCATCTTTTTCAGCTATTAAGACTGACTTACCTTTGGACTTTCTAAGCCCGGTGACTTTTGTCTTTAAATGGAAATTGAGCCCCTGCTTTTTAAAGAGGCGCTCCGCCATTTTAGAGACGTCCTTGTCGAAGCTTGGAGCGATCGCAGGTAAAAATTCAATCACATCAACTCGTGATCCAAGGCGCGCCCATACGGAGCCTAACTCAAGGCCGATGGCACCTGCACCGACAACAGCTAGCTTTTCAGGAACCTTTTCAAATGCGATGGCTTGGTCGCTGCTGACAACAGTTTCGCCATCGAATTTAAGGAAGGGTAGTTCGATAGTGGCTGAGCCTGTTGCAATTATGATATGCTTACCTGTGAGTACAGTCTCGTCGTTCTTTTCCTTTATGCGTACCTTGCGGTCACCTGCCAACATACCAAGACCATTGAAAACCTTGATCTTATTTGCCTTCATCAAGTGTTGGACGCCGCCGCGTAACTGTTCGACTGTCTTCGACTTCTTAGCCATAAGCTTCTCAATGCTAATTGAGAGATTTGTGAGATCAATACCGTGCGCTTCTGCACCATGTCCTGCAAAGTGATACATCTCTGTTGAATGAAGAAGCGCCTTACTAGGTATGCAACCAACATTCAAGCAAGTGCCGCCAAGATTTTCGTCCTTCTCGATGATAGCAGTTTTAAGGCCGAGTTGTGCGCCCCGAATCGCCGCGACGTAACCGCCGGGACCTGAACCAATGATAATAAGATCGAATGTGTTTCCTTCAGACATGATAAATGGAAAGATTTGAAAAAGTTAGATATCAAATAAGAGTCGAGCCGGATCCTCGATCGCATCTTTGACTTTCACGAGGAAGGTGACGGCCTCTTTACCATCGATCAAGCGATGATCATAGCTCAACGCTAGATACATCATGGGGCGTGCCACGATCTCGCCATTAATGACGACGGCACGCTCAGTAATATTGTGCAGCCCAAGGATGGCAGGCTGCGGATGATTGACGATGGGCGTGCTGAGCATCGAGCCGTAGATACCACCGTTGGAGATAGTAAAGACACCGCCCTCAAGATCGCCCATTTGCATCTTACCGTCGCGGGCGGCTTTCGCAAAGCCCATGATGTCACCCTCGATTTCTGCAAACCCCTTTTGATCACAGTCGCGAAGTATCGGCACCATAAGTCCCTTGTCGGTACCAACGGCGACACCTATGTCATAAAAGTGCTGGGTGACAACTTCGTTTCCTTCGATGCGTGCGTTGACTTGCGGAACAGCTTGGAGAGCGTGGGTTACGGCCTTGGTAAAAAAGGACATGAAGCCGAGCTTAAGGCCGTGGCGTTCGACGAATCTATCTTGATTTTCTTTTCGCAGTTTAATCACCGCACTCATGTCGACTTCGTTGAAGGTCGTAAGCATAGCGGCCTCTTGTGTCGCAGCGACGAGGCGCTCGGCGATTTTACGGCGGAGCGGAGACATCTTTTTACGAGTCTCACGTTCGCCATGCGAGACAGAAGGTTTTACAGGCGCAACAAATTTAGCTGGATTAGGGGAGGGCAAGGGGCCCGTCGAGGAAACCACAGGTGATGGATTTTCAGTTGCATCGATGATATCGCTTTTCATCACACGACCATCTTTACCGCTACCAGAAATATTAGCAGTATCGACGCCTGTTTCTTCGGCAGATTTGCGAGCAGCAGGTGAGAGTGTGGCCACTGGATCTACCTTCGCTTCGACCGGAGCATCTGTAGTCACAATGGAATCGACCGCTTCGGCCGGAGCAACATCTACTTCTGGCATGTCAGCCTTTTTTTCGACAGGAGCATCTACTGCACTTTCGTCAATCGAGGCAATGATTTGGCCGATGTCGACCTCTTCGTCGACTTCGACCTGAATCGAAATTACCCCTGCGACTTCAGCAGCCCCTTCCGAGGTTATTTTATCAGTTTCTAGCTCATAGAGAACTTGGTCTTTTTTGACGTAGTCGCCGTCTTTGACGTGCCAAGCGGCTAGGATGCCGCTACTGATAGATTCACCCATTGCGGGTATTTTTACTTTGGTAGCCATAGTTAGAAATTTAGAATTGAGAATTTTAGCCAGCGACTATCATAGCGACAGCCGTCAAAGCGAGAATGCGTGTTCGATGAGTTTCTTCTGCTCATGGCGGTGGCGGGCAAGTGAGCCGACTGCTGGGCTAGCAGATTCTTTGCGCCCTGCATAGGCGGGTAACTTACCAAGAGTTTCCATTAGTCGTGGAGCTATAAAGCTCCAACCGCCCATGTTCTTCGGCTCTTCCTGACACCATACGATGCTCTGAGCCTTCGGATAATTGGCTACGATACGTTTGAGCAGATCTGTATTCAGTGGGTAGAACTGCTCTATGCGAACGATCGCGGTGTCGTTAACTTTGGACTCCTCCCTGTGCGCGGTGAGATCGTAGTAGAGTTTACCCGAACAGAAAATGATGCGCTTGGCTGTCTCGCGGTCGACGATTTCATCATCGAGGATGGACCAGAATTCGTTGTCGGTAAAGTTTTCGACTTTGGAAACGCATTCGCGGTGGCGCAGCAGACTCTTGGGCGACATGATGATCAACGGTTTCTTAAACTCGCGCTTCATCTGGCGGCGTAATAAGTGGAAATACTGAGCAGGTGTGGTCACGTTGCAGACCTGAATATTATTTTCCGCGCAGGACTGAAGGAAGCGTTCGAGTCGAGCTGAAGAGTGCTCGGGCCCCTGACCTTCGTAGCCGTGTGGCAGTAGCATGACGAGTCCACTGAGGCGACCCCATTTGGACTCACTACTCGTAATAAATTGATCGATGATTACCTGCGCACCATTAACAAAGTCTCCAAACTGCGCCTCCCAAATGCAGAGCATTTTCGGGTAATCAAGCGAGTAACCGTAATCGAAACCGAGCACAGCCGCCTCAGATAGGAGCGAATTATGAACGCAGAATTGAGCTTGGCCTTCTTCTAGGTCGAGCAGGGGAACATATTTTTCGCGCGTCTGGTTATCATAAAGCACGGAGTGGCGATGACTGAAGGTGCCGCGCTCGCAATCCTGCCCGCTTAAGCGCACTGGTGTGCCGTCTATTAGTAAACTGCCGAAAGCGAGTGCTTCGCCCATACCCCAGTCGATACCAGTGTTTTCCTTAAACGCTTTCAGCTTGGTATTGAGCTGGCGTATGATTTTTTTGTTTGCGTGGAATTCCTCAGGCACATGCGCGAGTTGCTCTGCGATCATTTCCAGCTGCTTTTTAGGAACGCGAGTATCGAAATTTTTGAAATTGTAGGGCGGCTGTTTCTTTGCGTTTGATTCAGCGAAGGGATCGGAGGTGGTATCTTCATTCGCTTTCGCAGAGTCGAAAGCGGTTTCCAGCTTTTTCTGGTAATTTGTTTCGATATCCTTGATCTCGCTTTCTGTGAACTCGCCGCTAGCGACTAGGCGTTGAGCAAGTGAGCGACCAATGAGGGGCATCTCAGAAATCCTCTTGTAGAGTAAGGGCTGGGTAAAGGCGGGTTCGTCAGATTCGTTATGCCCGTGCTTGCGCCAGCAATACATATCGATCACCACGTCGCAACCGAAGGTCTGGCGATAGTCGAAGGCAGCCTCAACCGCCGCAATAACGGCGAGCGGGTCATTACCATTGACGTGAAAAATGGGCGCTTCGACGATCTTGGCCACGTCGGTGCAGTAGCGACTCGAACGCGCGTCGGACGGATCGGTGGTGAAACCGATCTGGTTATTAATGACTAAGTGGATGGTACCGCCAGTGCGGTAGCCCTTGAGTTGGGAAAAGTTAAATACCTCGGCCACGACACCTTGGCCTGCGATAGCTGCATCTCCATGGATGAGGATGGGTAGCACATGCTTCCGATCAAGGTCACCACGGATGCGTTGACGCGCACGTGCTTTACCTTCAACGACCGGATTAACTGCTTCAAGGTGGCTAGGGTTGGCGGCGAGACGAATATCGACTTCATGCCCATCAGAAGTGCTGCGCTTAGTCTCGTATCCAAGGTGATATTTCACATCGCCATCGCCATGTATGGTATCAGGCACATAGTTTTCGGAAAACTCGCGTAAGATATACTCTAAAGATTTACCAAGAAAGTTCGCTAATACATTGAGACGGCCACGGTGAGCCATGCCCATTACAATTTCATCAACGCTGTTTTTACTACAACGCTCAAGAATACTCTCCAAGCATGCGATCAGAGTCTCGCTACCCTCGAGCGAAAAGCGTTTCTGACCAACGTAGCGTGTCTGGAGGAAGTTTTCAAAGTCCTCCGCCTGCATAATTGTACTAAGAATGCGGTGCTTTTCTTCCTTGGTGAATCGAGGAATGAAGCATTCGGGCTCAATCCGCGCCTGGATCCAACGGCGCTTGGGTGTCTCCTGAATGTGAATATACTCTGCGCCTATCGTATGGCAGTAGGTCTTCTCTAATCGCTCGATTAACTCGCGTAGTGTCATCTCGATGCCGCCAAGGTAGTTGCCAGTATGGAAGACCGAGTCGAGGTCGGATTCTTCAAAGCCTAATCGCTCCAGTGTTAGACGCGGGTTAGTAGGAGCATCCTTGGTTAGAGGGTTAAATGCTGCAATTGTATGCCCAATAGAACGATAAGCGTAAATCAGACCTATGACGCGGGCCTGCCGAGTCGCATCATTGTCCGCGGAGTTAGGCATAGCGCTATCGATATCCGAACGGCTGTAATGCTCTTCACTAGCTAAAGCGAAACCTTCGAAAAATGCTCGCCATTCCTCGTCAAGATTCTCGGGGCCTGTGCGCCAGATCTCGTATTTTTCGTCGACCAAATCGGCGTTCCAGCGATTTGCGATTGTTGAGTGATTCATTGATTTGGAGTGTGCGAAAATGCAAGATGACCGTTAAGATATACTTATTAGCAATGCAAATCATTACGCTAGAAATGATTTATTATTCGATATACTAATACTGGGACTGTAAATTCTGTTGGACTTGAATGGGTTTTATCTTGATGTGAAGGTTTTACGGTCGCCGATATTAATGATTCTTACTTAAATAATACTAGATATTTTGGACATCTAGCTACGTTCAAGCGACATTATGCGAGCAAAGTTTGCCCCAAATAGACAGTTTAACTCAGTTACGTTAAGACCAGACTCTTCGCGAATCGTCCTGATATATCTAAGCATCTCAGGGCCCTTTTCGAGGTGGGGGTATACACGAAGAGGGTAATCGGAACCGAAGAGTAATTTATCGATACCGACGAGTTCGACCATATTCCTAAAAATGCCCATGTCGTAGAGCAGGGGACTTGCCGCACAGTCGTAGTAAACGTTTTCGAGAGACTTACGCAGCTTTGGGTTCTGCTCAAAAAAGGCTAGCCCTCCGCCCCAGTGCGCAAGAATCAGTTTTAAATCAGGCTCAGCCTCAATCAGACTAACAAAGTCCTGCAGAGGAGTCGGAACCGATCCGGGATGATCGTGTCCAGCAGCTTCCGTCGCATGGCAATTAATCGGCCAATCGTTCTCGACGCACCATCTTACCATTGCTTGCCAATGCGACTTAGCCGTATCAAAATCTTGAACTCCTAAGTGTAATTCTCCCGCGCCTTGAAAACCCAGTTCCTTGGCGGTTTCAAGTTGATCGATGACATTCTCGTTAGGATAAATCGCAGCAAAACCAATCAAGCGCTCAGGCGCTGCCTGCATCCATTTAGCCATCGCTTCATTATGCCAGCGGCAAGTTGACTCATGTTCCCAATACCAACCCAGGAGCACGGCTTGATCAACGCAGGCTAGATCCATCGAGGCGAGCATCGAGTCCAGATCACTCCAGCCTTGAATGCTAGGGCGATCGACTGGGGCAACCAGATCCGCCCAATGTGATTCTCTCTGCTCCTTAGCCCAATCACGTGGGTTGGTCACGAGCTCGCTAGGATAGGCGTGCGTATGGCAGTCGATGATCATAGCGTGTAGGGTTGATAATCGAAGCATCTGGGCTTGCAAGCTCAGACGCTTCGACAAATACAACAACATTTGCATACCAAGCAAAACCAATTACCAATCAGTCCAGATGCCTGAACTTGCCGAAGTCGAATATTATCGTAAACAATGGCAGCCAGCTATCTCGCAGTGTATTACAGGTATCTACCTCAACGCCTCAAAGCGTGTATTTCGCGGCATCGATTCGGAAGCGCTGCGGCGTGACCTCGTTGGCGAGACATTCACCGATTCCTCGACTCACGGTAAACAGATGTGCTTTCGCTTTGGCACCAAGCACTGGCTCGGCGTCCATTTGGGTATGACAGGCAAGACGCATATCCTTAAGCCTGGCGAAACGCCCGATAAGCACGACCATCTAGTCCTTCACATGAGCAGCGGCGCTTCGCTCGTGTTTAGTGATCCGCGCATGTTCGGGCGCATACTCTATTCGAATACTAAAGGTAAACCTTCCTGGTGGGCGATGCTACCGCCCGAAATCTTATCGACTGATTTCACCCTAGAATACCTTAGCCGCTTTTTAGACCGTCGAAGCAAGTCGCCGATCAAAGCCGTGCTTCTCATGCAAGAGACTTTTCCGGGAGTGGGCAACTGGATGGCGGATGAAATATTATGGCGTAGTCGCATACATCCAAAAACCAAAGCAGGGGACTTGAGCACGCATAAGCGTAGAGAACTCTACCAGCGCACCCAAGAAGTCAGCCGTGATGCGCTTGAAGTGATTGGCACTGACTGGAGCACCCCGCCAGACCACTGGCTATTTAACCACCGCTGGAAGAACGGCGGCATGTGCCCACAAACAGGGGCACCACTCAAACGCGAACAAATCGGAGGCCGTACTACTTGCTGGTCGCCCAAGTGGCAAAGTCTGTAATTTTCTTACTAGGTCAGAGCGCTTGTCGGAACCGCTACAAAACTAATGCGGCAGTGCAACAAGATTAAGCCCAACATGCGCATTCACCAGAAACTACATTTAACTCATTTTTTGTTCGCACCTAACTCAACTGCTTCTCCACAATCAAAAGTGTGGGTTCATCTGAGCAGTCTAAACCAAACCTCTACCTCGTCGGCTTCATGGGCGTGGGTAAATCGGCGCTAGGTCGCAAGGCAGCACGTGAGCTAGGCATGCGCTTTATTGACTCTGACCATCAGATTGAGAAGGAGCAGGGCAAAAAGATCCCTGAAATTTTCGCAGATGAAGGGGAGTCGTATTTCCGAAATTTAGAGCGTCAATTTATCGAAAGTGGACACCCAGAGGTGGGATGCGTCGTCTCCTGTGGCGGCGGGCTCGTCGTAGAACCTGGCATGAAGGACTTACTCAAGCAAAAGGGAGTCGTGATTTGCCTTTTCGCCTCGGCTGAGAGTATCATAGAGCGCACGAGTCGAAATAAGAACCGACCTCTTCTCAATGTAGATGATCCTGCGGCTAAAGTCCGTGCGCTCCTCAAAGAGCGCGAACCAATTTACATGGACTCGGGCGCGTGCATCACAACCGAAGGCAGAACGATTCCTGAGGTCGTTCGCCACATGATCCGCACCTATGAAGCCAATGAGCGATCCTTCCGGAAATAGTTCTGGTGGATTGAGTCCTGCCTTCGAGGCTACATTAAAAAAACGCTTGTAGGCGATGCTCTAAACTATTTTGCCTCGATCCATGCGGCTTCCATCAGCTTGACTAAATCTTCAGGCGGGCGCTGACCTTTACCACTACGGTCCATGAAGCCATGGCTAGAATGTCCAATCGCTAGTAACTCGTCGCCACGGCGCACTTCATAATCGAAGTGTATGCGCGCACGGGGCTTCTTTTTCATAAAAAGGTGAATCTCTAATTGGTCATCAAAGCGGGCAGGGCTTTTATATTCTGCACTAACAGTAAGAACAGGAAGGAATAGGCCACGCGCTTCGATTTCGCTATAAGGCATGCCGATCTCGTCGAGCATCAGTATACGAGCAGTCTCAAACCATATGAGATAGTTACTGTGATAGACCACATCCATACGGTCAGTTTCGGCGTAACGAACACGGATTTTTGAAATACAATGAATCACTATGAATTAGTTTTTAAAAATTTAAGAATTAAGAATGGCTACAAAATTAACAAAGAAGCTAAGGAAATTATAAACCTAATAATTCGATCGCTTGTCCAAGTTCGGTCAAAGACCCAAATACTGCATCTGCCCCAGCCTCCATGAGGTCCTCAATGCTGTGAGCACCAGTCGCCACACAATAAGAGGTGAGTCCAGCATTTTGCGCGACAGCGATATCTGTGGGCGAGTCACCGATGATAATTGAACCCTCTGAGGAAACTTCAATTTGGTCGAGCACGTGCTGAGTGAGTGCTAGCTGAGGCTTGTGCCATTCTGTGTCCGTACTGCCAATGCAAATGGGAATGTATTTCGCAAAACCCGCATAGCGACTGACTTTGCGTGCGGTGTCGCCGTGTTTGTTAGTAAAGATCACTTGCGGGATACGGGCTTTATAGACTCGCTCAATTAGCTCTATACCTCCTGCTAGAAGGATCAGGCCGTCGAACATGATTTCGGGGAAACGCTTCCGAAAGGCCTTGCAGGCCTCATCCATGCGCTCGGCCTCCACGAAAAGTCCCATTGTCGCAGCCATAACGCCGCCGAGACTACGCCGAATCGCATCATCGTCTGGCTGAGGATAGCCCATCTCTACGATGACCTCACGGTAGCAGAGGATAATGGCAGCCGTTTGGTCGATCAATGTGCCGTCCAGATCCCAAAGGATCGCAGTAGGGCGGGGTAGCTGTGTTATTGAGTTAGAATTCATTTAGGTCGATCCAGTCCAAAGAGTTTTTCGCCAAGTTCATGGAGGTCCTTATAAATGTAATCGGATGCGATGCATTCGGACAACTCTTCTGCACTATGACTACCCGTCGCCACAAGGTGGCAAGCGATACAACCAGCTTCCGCTGCAGCAAGATCGTAAGGCGAGTCGCCGATCATAAATGCTTCCTCTGAGGCGCAGTCCATTTGCTCCAGTGCATGGGCAGTAAAGAGCGGATCAGGTTTTCGGTAGGGGCAGTCTGGATCTCCAGTACCAATAATTACATCGAACCATTGATCAAGCCCGAGGTGTGCGATTACTGAGCGCGTATGGCTAGCATATTTGTTAGTAAACACGCCGAGCTTATCACCGCGTTTTTTCAAATTCTCCAATAGCCAATCTACACCTGGCAGTGTGAAAACATCGTCGAAGATGATTTCCTCAAAATGTTTGCGGAAAAGTGGTTCAGCGACTGTAACCTTATCATCGCCGCAGAGTTTACTCAAAGTGATCGGTACCGAACCGCCGACAGTCGCACGCACCTTAGCATAATCGCTCTCAGGCAGGCCGAGTTCGCGTTGTGCGTATGTTACACTCTTATAGATCGTGGTGAAGTGGTCGATCAGAGTACCGTCTAAATCAAATAGGATGTAATGCATGAAAATGTGCTTTATCAAAATAGCGAAACGCTACAATATAGATTATGCATGGCTCGTTTACCACTTTTGGCAAGCGTAGGTAAGGCACACGGTTCAAAAATATGCGTGATATGGCACACAAAACAAACTGGGTAACTGCCGAAAGACGGGGGGAGGTTTTTTTTGGCTAGCCGTAGCAATCTATGGAAAGCACTAGGTCCCGGCATTCTAGTCGCTTGCGCTGCGATTGGTGGCTCGCACCTGGTCTGGTCGACCCGCGCGGGTGCCGAGTTTGGCTGGTCACTGCTCTGGCTCGTCCTACTGGCCAACTTACTTAAGTTCCCATTCTTCTTTTTTGGTCAACGATATGCCGCCGCGACAGGCGAGAGCCTGCTCGCAGGTTACAAGCGCCTCGGCATCGCTTATGTCTGGGTCTTTCTTACCATAAATATCTTGACCGGCACGATCAACATTGCAGGCGTCAGTATGCTCAGCGGTGCTTTACTATCTGGCTATGGCATCACTGCCATTTCAGTGCCTCATCTTACTGTAGGCGTGCTCATTACATGCGGAGGGCTCCTATTAGTTGGGCATTACAAACTGCTAGACAGCTTGGCCAAGATCATCATCACAGTATTGGGTATCAGCACCATACTTGCAGTCGTCCTAGCACTGCCAAATCAGCCCGAAATCACCGCCGAATTTGTCGCGCCAAGTCCGTACCAATGGGCGTCCTTTGCCTTCATCATTAGCCTACTTGGTTGGATGCCCGCACCGATCGACCTCTCAGCCTGGTCGTCGCTCTGGATGTTTAGCCGAGAGAAACAGACTGGCCATGTCGCCACGGTCAAGGAATCGACCATCGACTTTTACATCGGTTACCTCGCCGCCGTTGTCCTCGCAGTGCTCTTCGTTGCGCTCGGCGTGCTCGTTATGTATGGCTCCGGCGAAAGCTTCGCGACTGGCGGGGTTGGCTTCGCTAACCAACTAGTCAGTCTCTATACTACAAGCATTGGTGAATGGTCACACCTTCTCATACTTTCGGCTGCATTCATCACTATGTTCAGCACCTCATTGACCTGCCTCGATGGCTACCCTCGCTCATTCGCCGCCTGCAGCAGTCTAATCAAAGATCTACCGCCAGAGAAATTCCAGCGCATCCAAAACTTCTGGATCATCCTCTCGACTATCCTTGCCAGTTTAGTCGTTTTGCTCTTTGCCAAAAGCTTGCTCCAACTGCTCAGCTTCGCAGCCATCGTCTCCTTTATCACCTCGCCAGTACTCGCATATATTAACTACCGCGTAATGAGCGGTGAGAATGTTCCCAAAGAGTTCCGCCCTGGTCTCCTGCTCAAGCTGTTAAGCTGGGCAGGCATCGCCTTCTTCACCGTAATGTCGCTTGCTTATCTCTACATAAGCTTCGTTAGCTAGCAAACGAAGTGGCGGCATTTCTAACCTAAGCTAGGCGCAAGTAACCGCCCTGTATACATTGACCTCGAATGAAGCCATACCGGCTTACGCAGTCAAAATGTATGGCTGCAAAACAGACATCATACGCTCGGGAACGGAGCCAACAAGGTAGGTGCCTTCATCACGGGCTTCTTCTTTACGGACACCACCTTCGCGGTGCAGTCTCGCGACTAGGTCGTAGCGGTCGTGGGGGATCAGTAGCCGAACTTGGGTAAAGTCGGCCTCGATGATGGCCTCCATCTTATCCTGCAAGGTGTCGAGCCCCTCACCGGTGTGCGCGCTTATAAAAAGTGCGCCAGGGTAGCGAATCGCGAGGTCGTAGCGCGTAGCTTCATCCCAAAGTGCGTCGAGCTTGTTAAAAACAGTAATGACCTTTTTGTCTTTTGCGCCAAGCTCCTTTAACACGCTCAGTGTTGTCTCTGCATGTGAATCAACTTCGGGGCTATTGACGTCTAAGACGTGTATCAAAAAGTTGGATACGATAGCCTCTTCTAACGTGGCCTTAAAAGCATCGACAAGTCGATGAGGAAGATTACGGACGAAACCGACGGTGTCTGTCACTACGAGTGGCTGACCAGAGGGCAGGGGACAGCGGCGGGAGGTCGGGTCGAGTGTAGCGAAGAGTTTATCCTCAGCTAATATGTTTGAATTGGTCAGCTTGTTGAGTAGGGAAGATTTGCCTGCATTGGTATAGCCAACGATGGCGCACGTAGGCACAGGCACGGTCATGCGTTTTTTGCGCTGGGTCTCACGGTGCTGGATGACGCTCTCAAGCTCACGTTTAACACGTGTGATCTGAGTGCGCACCATCCGTTGGTCTAGCTCAAGCTGAGTCTCGCCTGCATCACGCTGCATGGAGCCGCCGCCACGCTGGCGACTCAGGTGTGTCCACGCGCTTTTTAAACGCGGAAGATTGTGCTCTAGGCGGGCCAGCTCAACTTGCAATACCGCTTCCTTTGTCTGTGCACGGTCGCCAAAAATATCGAGGATCACTTCTTGGCGATCGATCACCAGGATTTTTTCCTCGGCGAGTTCTTCCCAGTTACGTTGCTGTGCGGGCGTCAGCTGGTTATCGAAAATAATCACATCACAGTCGTGCGCTTTAGCTTCATCGACTAGCTCCTGAGCTTTACCCGATCCGACGAGTAGTTTGGCCTGCGGCTTGCGTATCGAGACCATGCGCTCGTGCCGGATACCGAAGCCGAGAGTGTCCACTAACTCACGCAACTCATCCAGCAAACTGCGGGTATTGCTAGTGGTATCGTCAGGAAGCGTCACGCCAATCAGCATAGCGCGCTCGACTACGGTAGGTCTTTCTTTAACGTCGTGCACAGTTTAAGTATTTTAAGAGCAAAAAGACGCAACTTATGCGTCTTTAAGTTTAAATCCATAACGAAATGGCGATAAATTAAATAGGGCAGCGGTGCTAGGTCCTGACCACGACTGGTGCGCCTTATCCACTGAATCATTAGCTTTAGCATACTCGTCTCTCACAGGCACTAAATAGTTCATGGTTCGTAATCTTGATCCTGTCAGCTCGGCGACATTTTTCAGATTGAAAGGAGTCACGTCTCTCCCTCAGTAGAGTCATTTTTGATTCGCTAGTTTGCTATTATTCGCTTGCATCAATGTATGCTAAAAGCGTCCGAGTTATTTGAATTCCCTGAGTCTTTGCCCTTTAGCGCGATTTTCCGTCCGGAACTAGCACCTTGGGAGTGGCTACCGCTAATTAAAAAGGCTTTAGGGGAGTATGTTTATACAGAGTCTCAAATGGAGAAGCCATGTGGTCTCCATATTGAGGGCGATGTTTATATCCACCCGACAGTTAAATTGCCACCATTTGGCTTGATACAAGGGCCAGCCTACATTGGCGAAGGCTGTGAGTTACGCCCTGGAGTCTTCATCCGTGGCAATGTGATCGCAGGGCAAGGCTGCGTGCTTGGGAACTCTTGCGAATTTAAGAACAGCTTACTACTAGACGGCGTTCAAGTGCCACACTTTAGTTATGTAGGTGACAGTATCCTGGGCAACGGCGCCCACCTCGGAGCAGGCGTAATCTGTTCAAACCTGCGTCTTGATCAAGCTGATGTTACTGTCGCTCTACAGGATGGAACAAGGCATACCACGAAACTCAGAAAACTCGGCGCCTTGGTCGGGGACCAAGCCGAGGTCGGCTGCAATGCTGTGCTTAATCCAGGATCCATCCTCGGCAAGCGCGCACTGGTCATGCCATCGATTGCCATTAGTGGGACAATTACAGCGAACTCCGTTGCCTATCAAAAAGAGCCGACCCTAAGCGTACCTCGCATGGACTAGCCAATGATCGTGTGCCTCCGGGGATTGCTAACAGAAAGGGCCATAAGATCGATTCAATCGCGTATTCGCTGTGCATTCATAGTGACATTACCTAGGGCTTAAAGCTCCTACATCAGTTGGTTACTTCGACGAATAAATAGATGGCTCTGAGTCAAGATTTAGCTAGCAAGACAGGCATGGCATTGTATCTGTATTAGCTGTGAGTATTTCAAAACAGAAAAAGGTAGCTAAGGAACTTTTACAACTGTCTCTTATACACATCTGACGCTGCCGACGACTCCTTACGTGTAGA
>OJCJ01000111.1_pt1 | contig 16313 bp, 27 predicted proteins | sample 1591811 | NCBI WGS metagenome assembly OJCJ01 (sample SAMN05416758, study PRJEB24817) | seawater metagenome | isolation source: Sea water | place: Canada:Atlantic | collected 2013-07
AAATCTGTGTAAAGTAACCAAAGGCATTTGGTTTACCTGTACGTGTTGCTGCTTCAATATTATAATTCTTGATTGCTTTAAGACAGTGTTCTACACCATCCATAACCATCTCCTCTCTGTAAGTATATCGCACAAAGTTACCTTTATGTGATAAACCTTCTGCAATTCTAAGAAAAGATAGTGCAATATAATCTGTGACTTTAGGAATATTCTTTTCCTGTTTCACAGCTTCTTGGACAGTAGTTACATATTCTGTTACAGCATTACTAAAATCTCTATTATTAACGTAATGCGGTTTATCTTTTGGTTTCATAATATACTCCTGAATATATAGCCTATTATATCATAGGATCTGGATTTTGTAAACAAAAAAGTTTTACATTTTGTTCATTTTAGGGGTTTACAATACCATCAAAGTGTGGTATAATAAAGAGTATTCTCTTTTAGGGGAGGTAGTATACCTAGTGCATCTTACTCGGATCAAACCGAATTATGTTTCCTTCACTAGAATCTGGCATAAAATCTTCATCTCGAAAGATACCAACGTCATGTTCATCTGGGATGGCTTCTGGATGCATCTCATAAAAATCATCCATGGTTTTCCTATAGAGGGCTTGCAAAACTCTGTTAGGATCCATTATAACAGATAAGTGGTCCATGTTCAATAGGTGCACCTGATCTTGCTTTGCCAATATCATATAGGGTCTGAGGTACACGTTCTTTCGAAAAACATCTACAGTGAATGGATTCTTCATTACAAGAGCATCGAATGGCATGCTTTCATCATCTACTACAGAATCAATTACTTCTGCAATAATTTCTTCACCGCTGATTAGTTTTATTTGTTTTATATCAAGTGTCATGCTCATTATATGTCAATCTTATGAATGGTGTATTTAAACTGTTCTCTGTTATATATCTTTATTCTTTCAGCTGAATGATTAAGCGTATAGTTCATATTCTTCTTCCAGTGCAAATCATCTGCGACGTCATAGAGCGTGGTGATTCTACCATCATCAGACTTTCTGAGTCCTCGACCAATCGATTGCAAGACTCTAATCTGTGATTTAGAAGGAGAAGCAAATATAATGTTGTGAAGATTACGAATATTAATCCCAGTACTGAAGGTACCCAAACTAGCCACAATAATGGCGTTCTCCTCATTTTCCACAATTTTTCTAATCTGTTCACGATCATTTGTGTCAGTATCTCCAGAGACATAGAATATTTTTCTACCGTCACCTGCCTTATCTTTAATCATCTGATGTAGGGGTTTACCGTGCTTGTCCACGAACTGAAACAATATTAAGCTGTTGCCCTTGAGGTCCAGAGCCAAGTTTGTGATAAACTTATTTCTAGGTTCGTATTTTACAATATAATCTAGTTCTGTATGGTAGTCTTTTTTACCCCAATTTTTTCTAATTTCATTACTATATATCAACAATAAAACATTAATTTTTAGGTCAGCGAGTGTATTCATCTCTTGTAATTTTTTGGTGGTTGTTACATGAAATATACGACCGAATAAACCCTGTAAAACTAGTTCGTGTGTTTGTGTATTATCAAGTGTACCTGATGTACCAAAACGATAGTCGGCTTCTGTACACTTGTTCATAATAGTTGTGAGAGATTTAGCCTTGAACCCATGGCACTCATCACCAATGACACAACCAAACTGAGAAAACCAAGCACTGGGCATTTTGTAAATGGATTGCCATGTACTGATTACTGTACCTTGATTGAATTGTTTGTCTTTACCAGAGTAGATTTTATGTACCCCATTCTCGACCATCATACCATAGTCACGAAAATCCTCATACATCTGTTCTACCAATGAGGTAGTAGGAACAACAATTAAAAGCTTTTTGCGTCCATTTGGATTGATCATACCATGCCAATATTTGAGTAGAAGGTATATGATTAAAGATTTACCAGAACCAGTTGGTGATAGTAGGATACCTCTTTTATTTTCTAAGGCATGACATACAGCATCAAACTGATAGTCTCTGCACGATATAGGTTGTCCACGGGAAGTCAGTTTCTCATCTTCAATAAATTTCATGATAGTTTTAGGATTTATTTTTTCTTTAACATCAGGTGTGCCATAATAGTTATCATGGGTTGTTTTAATTGTGTAATCTCTAGCCTTGGCAAAATCGGATAGATAAGAATATAATCCCACAGGTAAATCCATAGTCTGTATATTAAAAAGTCTGATTTTTCCATCCCATACTTTATTTTTATATGCGGGCATAAATTTATAACCAGGAACATAGAAGGAGAAAAATTCAGATAATTCATTTGCAATACCCCAGTCACATTTGATATCAAGAACAGAATGATTTCTATTTTTTACTGTAATAACATCCATAAGAAAAATCCATATAAATAACCAATATAAAGTATATATACACTAATAAAAGGTTGCTCAATGACAAAAGCAAGAATATTAGCAGACTTTGTATCAGACAGTGATGCGTTTGCTGATGGTCAGATACATGTTTCAGAGGTTGTAGGTGCAGCGGCTGTTGATTCTGTTACCGCAAAATCAGCCGCAACAGGATCTTCGATGATTGCTACTGGTACAACTCAACAACGTGATGGAAGTCCATCCGCTGGTATGTTAAGATTTAACTCATCTGACACATCTTTTGAAGGATATAACGGTAATGCATGGGGTACTATCCTTAGTGATTCGCTTGATAGTGATGTGACTGGTGTTACTCATGTTTCTGGCACAAATAACACATCTATAGCTACTACAGAATTTGCAACTACAGTAGCTACTGACCAAGCCTTAGCATTAGTAATTGCATTAGGATAGGAAAAGAAAATGGCAAATACATTTAAAAATGCATCGAATGTGAATGTGGGGACTGCTCCATTAACTATATACACAGTACCAGCTTCAACCACAGCAGTAATAATTGGTTGTAACTTAGCAAACAGAACAGCGTCGCAGATTAAAGTAGATGTTCAAGCGGCAGGGGTTTATATCATAAAGGGTGTGTCAATCCCAAGCGGCGCGGCTCTATCAGTTTTAGACGGTAAGATCATCTTAGAGACTACCAAGACTATAAGGGTAACAAGTGACACAGCATCCAGTTGTGACGTTATTGTGAGCATATTGGAGCAAACATAATGAGTAAGCAAACAGGAATAAAAAGGGCATAACGAATGGCTGGATATATTGGACGAACCGTGCCCGTTGCAACATCAGGGACTGAACATAAGAAGGTTTTTACTGCCACATCAGGTCAAACTAGTTTTACTGGATTAAGCTACACACCTACCAAAGTACACGTATTTCAGAATGGTGTACGTCTTGTAGATGGTACGGGCTATACAGCGTCAAATGGGACAAGCATTACACTGACAGTAGGTGCAACTACAGACGATCAGATTGTTGTTGTAAGTTATGCAACATTCCAACCAAGTGATACAGTATCGGCTAGTACTGGCGGTACATTTCTTTCAGGTGTTACGTTTGAGGATTCTGCTACGTTTAAGGGTATTACTACGTTTGAGAATACTGCTTCCTTTGATGTGTCCGGCACTCCTTTTGTTGCTAATCGAATAGGCTCAACCGGCACAATTCTGGACTTTCAAAAAGACGGTGTAGACATAGGAACCATGGGAACCGTAGGTGGCAAGTTCTACATTGGTTCGTTGTCAGGCAATGACGCTTTCTTAAAGTTTGAAAGTGACATACTTAGCCCGGCCAATAATATAGGACAGGTTAGAAATAATGCAATTGATTTAGGTAAGAATTTTTCAGCATTCAAAGACCTTTATCTAGGTGGCGGTGTCTACCTCGGCGGCACTGGGGCGGCTAATAAGCTGGATGACTATGAGGAGGGGACTTGGACGCCTATATTAAGAGGTAGCGGTGGAAATCCCAGTGGTCAAAGTTATACTCATCAAACAGGCACTTACACAAAAGTTGGACGTAAAGTTCATGTACAGGCCTACATTTCTGTAGCTAATATAGGGACAGGGATGAGTGGAACTTATGCTTACTTATCCGAGTTACCCTTTACTATATCTGCTGGTAATAGCATGTACTCAAGTGGTCTTTTTGGATATGTTAACAACCTTGGGCAAAGTGTTAACAGCTTACTTGCATATGGAAACCAAGGTTCTAATTTTGCTTATGTAACTTATCAAAATGGAGCGTCAGTATCATCTTCATATCTTTCTCCTGCTGGATGGGGAAGCGCACCTACTGTAATGTTTGGGATGACATACTTTACAGACGCATAACCCCACACCAAGGGGTCGGACAGGTGGCAACAACGCCACGATAAACAAAGGAGAAAAACGATGGCACTAACAGAAACAACAACACAAGATAAAATCGAAATAGTCGGTGAGTTTAAGCACGTTCAAGTTCGTACAGCACGTATCATTCTTGACAACGGTGTAGAAATAAGCCGTTCATTCTCACGTCACGTTGTAGCACCAGATGCTGACGTGTCAGGAGAAAGTGCAGAAGTACAGGCTATCTGCGCAGTGGTACACACACAGGCTGTCAAGGATGCTTACGCTGCACACCTAGCCTCTCAGGAGATATAAATTATGGCAGGTTACATAGGCACACAGCCAGTACCACAGGCTACACAAACAAGAGATAGTATAGTAGCCACAGCAGGGCAGACTAGTTTTGCTACTGGTGGTTACACACCTCAGTTCTTAGATGTATATTTAAATGGTGTCTTTCTAAGTAACGGTACAGATTATACAGCTTCAAATGGTTCAGATGTTATCTTAACTGTAGCTGCAGAACTGAGCGATGTACTTGAAGTTGTAGCATACACTACCTTTGAGGTAGCTAATGTATCTGGTGGCGGTATGTTCAAGGGTGACAACGGTACTGTAGGCTCAAGAGCAGGTGACATCTTTCGTATCAACGAACAGACCCTCAACTCAAACGTAACAATAGACGCAGATGAAAATGCCTCCACTACTGGCCCACTGGCTGTAGCATCAGGTGTTACTCTGACTGTCACAAGCGGAGGGAACTTATCCATTGTCTGAAATTAGAGCAACAACAATAAGTGATGCGGCTGGAACTGGTCCCATTGCTATGACAGGGCAGAGTGCTGCGAAGGCTTGGGTTAATTTCGCAGGGGCGGGGACTATCGCTGCACGTGACAGCTTTAACGTGGCCAGCCTGACGGACGCTGGGACGGGGGAATACGATGTCAACTACTCTTCTGCTATGGCTACAGCTAACAATGCGACAAGCGCTTTCAGTTCACGAGACGTTAGTTCAAGTCAGGTTGGTATGTTCCATGGCAATTCACTTGACTCAGGTAAAGTTAGAATAATTGAGGTTGCTGGTGCTAATTCTTTCTATGACCCAAACATTGTTACAGCCACAGTACACGGAGACCTAGCATGAGTACATTAAAGGTCACAAACATCCAAGCCACGGGTGAAACAGCTAGTCGTGCAGTGTCAGGCGTTGCGGCTGCATGGGTTAATTTTAATGGTACGGGGACTATCGCAATTCGGGACAGTGTGAATGTGTCTAGTTTGACGGATGAAAACACTGGCGAATACAAAGTCAACCTTTCAAACTCTTTCGCCGCTGCCGATTACTGCCTAACTTTGTCTGGCTCCCACAACACTACGGCAGATGAAGGTATCGACATTGATATTTCAGGCTTTTTATCAGGGTCATTTGCATACAATAACAGAAATGGCGCTTCAACGTATTACGATACAGCAATTCTTTGCGGTGAAGCCAACGGAGACCTAGCATGAGTACATTAAACGTAGCAAACATAACAGACGGCACAGACACAGTAGAAACTGGCTATGTAGTAAATGGCTCTGCGAAGGCTTGGGCTAATTGGGGTGCAGATGGTTCAACAACAGTCAGGGAGAGCCTAAATTTATCCAGTATTACTGACGTGTCCACTGGTACATTTACTTTAAACTACACTAATGCCTTCACTAATAATGGCTTTTCAAATTCTGGGATTTGTGGAGTTGGCGTCAACTCTGGGAATTACTTCATAATGACACTGTTTGGTGGTGCGCCGACAGCAAGCTCAGTTTCAGTAAGAACAGTACAAGCAGGGTCCAATAACACTCAAACGGGTCTTGCATATAATGGGCTTAATTCATTCGGAGACCTAGCATGACCCACGGACACCTATGGGACAGGTTAAACGAAGCCAAGTCTAGACTAGAACCAGTACAATCTAAGTACCGTATCATGTTTGAGAACCCTGCTGACCTAGATGCACCAGCAGCTATTGTGTGTCCAGATCCAAACTGGATGGCTTGTGCTTTAGCTGGCAACATACTTCCACCGATTGAGACTTATCTGAGGGACAAGGACGTACCTGATGGTGAACCCAAAGAGCATCCATATGCAGCCCCTATCGGTCCGATGTCCGAAGAAGAAGCCATTGAATATCTAATAATGAAGGACTGTCCAACAGAAGTTTGGAGAGACTACACAGGCAACAGGAGCATCTTAAAAATTGTACCTGTCGATGCCATACCAACTAATCGTAGTTTCCGTAATGCGTGGAAAATTAAACAGGAGATAGCAGCATGACTACTTATCTAAACATTAATGGAGATGTTCGTGACACGGCTTCTCTAACAGTACCAACAGACCGTACCTTTCGTGATGCGTGGGTGTATGGAGATGCCGAAGTTGTCGAAGTCGATATGCCAAAGGCACGGGAGATATTCAAGGACAACCTACGGCAGGAACGCAAGCCACTCTTAGAGGCATTAGACGTAGATTACATGAAGGCATTAGAAGCTGGCTCTGGTTCAGATGCTATTGCTGCACAGAAAACTATACTGCGTAACATCACAAGCGATTCTCGCATTGAAGCAGCTACTAATCCTGATGAATTAAACGCACTAGATTTGTCTACCCTATTGGGAGAATAAGCTATGAGTAAAGCAAGAGACTTAGCTGCCTTATCTAATAAGACCAGCTTAGACGAAATCAATGACGCCTATGTTGCTGGTTCTTTGTCTAATCGTAACATGATTATTAATGGTGCTATGCAGGTGGCACAACGTGGGACGAGTGCTACAACATTTGCATATGGGACTGTAGATAGGTTTAAACCATCAGAAGGTAGCACAAGTAGTTTAGCTATAACCCAAACTCAAGATACAAACGCACCTTCGGGTTTTAGCAACTCTCTTAAAATTACAGTTACTACTGGTGAAACAATGTCGGGGTCAAAACAGTTAGCAGTTTTTCATGCTATAGAAGCACAAAACCTACAGCAGTTAGGGTACGGAACATCTGATGCACAATCTGTAACTGTTTCGTTTTGGGTTAAGTCAAGTGTAACAGGTGCTTACTGTCTATCACTATACGAAAATGATGATAACAGAAATATTGGTGCTACTTACACAATTAACTCAGCTAACACATGGGAATACAAGACTATAACTTTTCCACCAGATACAGTCGGTGTAATAGACAATAACAATGGTGGAGGTTTGGAAACTTACTTCTTCCTTTCTGTTGGAGCTGATAGAAAATCAGCAGACAATACTTCATGGGCAACATGGTCTGCCGCAAGGTTTGGCTATGGGCAAGTAGCTGACGTAGCAGGGACAACTAACGCCACATGGCAAATCACAGGCGTCCAGCTAGAAGTTGGCTCAGTAGCCACTCCTTTTGAACATCGTTCATATGGTGCGGAACTGGCTTTGTGTCAGAGGTATTATCAGCAGGTATTAAAGAGCAATACAGGTTTTGCAATAGGGGTGAATTATCTGAATGCTCAAGTTCACTGGATGGTTGATCTTCCAGTTGAAATGAGGGTGAAACCTTCTGCAATAATTGCCTCTGGCTCCAATTACTACATTTATTATGTAAACGGTGCGGGAAAATACTTTAATAATTTTAATTTGGAGTCCAATTCATCAACAAACAGCAGGGTTGAGTTTTATGATGCTAGCAATCCAACGGGAACGGCAGGGCAAGCAGGTATGGTTCGAGGTATAAATACAGCTGCGAAAGTAGAATTAGATGCGGAGTTATAATCATGGACATCACTAATATTACATCGGCGCAATACACATTGGACTTAGATGGTAACAACTCCACTATTATTTCTGTTATTGATAACGTTAAGGTTCAAGTCCCACTAGACCCAGCTAACCGCCACTACGCAGAGATACTGCGTCAGGTAGAAGCTGGTACGCTAGTGATAGCAGAAGCAAATTGATTAAATGGAAACGTATCTATTTCTGGTTTACAACTAACAACTAATTCTTACACAAATGGAGCACCTTAAATGACATACGACGTCACAGAAATATACACATACACTGGAGATCAGATATTTGATTCTGTAGGTGAGTTTGTTGGCTGGTATAATTCACCTTCTTTAAACGAGACTTTTATAGCAGCAGCAGCAGCTTCCAGTGGAGAAGACTTTGATATGGCAAAATTTGATCTTAAAAGATCATACCCTGTTACGTTAGCATGGGATATTGATGATCAAACTTTAACTAAAACTATTCAGTGGCCTACTCAATCAGATTATGAATCTTGGGTAAACTACTTAGATACTTTTGATTATACAGATTCGGCATTTTCAACTACCACTATTAATGGGATGCCATATGTTTCAGAACCTGGTTTAGATGTGACTAAAGATATTTTTTTACCCTAGGATCCAGCTTCGAACATTCTCCACTTGATCATGTTACCGATTGTCTGATGGCGCCAGTTAAGGTTATTAACAATTTCTGTTAATGTTTCTACCGTAGTTTTATAATATTGTATAATCTCTTCTGACTTTTGTATATCAATATCTGAGTCATAATAATAATTCATATCACCTTTCATGACTTTAAGTCCATTGAAAGGGTCATACTCCCAGCCGCATTCCTCTATTTGTTCACGATCCATCTTACCATTATAATACAGCCATTTTTTCTGTAACAAAGTTTTCTGAGCCATTTCAGATTTCTTTTGTCTCAGTTTAGCATTGGCTAGTAGTTCAAGATATTTTGCGTGAAGTGCAGGAGTTTTACGAGATGTTTCGTCAAGAGATGAGTTATCTATCTCACTATCTTCTTGCCACATTTTTAAAATAGTTTCTAAGTTCATTTTTAACTTTCATAATGTATATACCTATTTATTTAAAAGAAAAAGTATTGTATCTAAATTGAATGGGCAATATGATTGGTTCTACAGTACCAGCATTGGTAGCAAGTTGCAGTGTTCCAATAGATGTAGGGAATGCTGACTTATAAACAATTTCCCTAGTTGGTACATTTGAGTTATTGAGTATCAGTACTGACATATCATACTCTTGTGTATCTTGTTCAGATATTTTAGATGCTCGGGCAAAAGGAGTTTTCTTTACATTATCAACAATGCTAGTTTGCCAATCAAGTATTTCTTTATATACGTGCATATCCTCGTCCACAATAGCATCAATAGTCAGATCCTCATATATCAGTTTATCACCTGGTTCAAATATATCTGTTTTCCTATAAGATATTTGTGTGGGTGATAGTGACACACCTGGATGAGCAATAGTTTGCGCAAAGAACTCTAGGTTAGCAAAACGCTTTCTATAAATCACAATTTTAAAGCCAGTTGCTTGTAAAAAATTGGAATTTTGTAGTGTTGATTCTGTAACCATTTTTAAATCCTTGTGGTATTATACCACTATTTATATGGTTTTATTGAATAAGATCCACGATTGTTTGGTGTAACATCTGAAATAATATGGCATCATTATAAATTAGCAACCATAAACCAACGATAAGAATAAGCCACTTCATGCTGCCACCTCAAACCAAGAGGGAACATCACGCTTAGACCAAACCATACCAAATCGTTTTTGCTTTGTTGCATAGTATTCACGATATGAACGCACTGGATCATCTTCGTGCATACACTGTGGTTCATGTTGCATAGCAAGTTTGAATGGTGTTTGGAAAATATCTTGTCGAATGTTTTTGGGTGGTATGGACAAAACTTCTTCTAGCTTTGTAAACGTAGAGTGTTTCTTTTCATACCGATATTCATACTCAATAGCAAGAGCACAGAAATGGTCATAGTGCCAAGCATAGTTTGCTAGTGATTCCATAGTCCAGACAGTGCAAGGATGCTTGACATGAACAGCTTTGTAAAGCAGATCTTCTTTATAAGAGTCTGACATATGCCACTTGTCAACCATACGTTTGCCTGACTTGGATGGACCTTTAGTTTTAACACCATCAAGTACACGGTGTGCAGTTGATAGCATCTGACCAGATTCCAAAATCATTTTGACAACATGCTTGTCGCACTGTAGTTGAGCCGCACGTATTGGGTTTTGATCGAGAACAAAAATATTCATGCTGCCACCATTTCTGGTTTGTGACCGATAGCAATGAAACCAAAATCAGCCACAACAACTTGTGTGCCATCCTCTGCAATAATCATATCACCAACAGAAACAGAATGCATTTGAGAAATCCGTTCAATGTTTTGTTCTGGACCAATGTTACCAATTTCAAACACTTGGTCATAGTCTTCTGCAGTGATGTTAGCAACGTGAGTATAGTAACCAGCATCCCATGCTTCAGCGGCATAACCACCAAGCCGTCCCATAGCAAAAGACATTTTTTGTTTTAGGGCATTTGCTGGCACAGCAGCATGATCACCTGTTGAGTTAATATGAGCAATTTCTTCTTTATTCAGGCGGATTTGGTAAACTTGATAAATCATTTGATATAACATTATGATCTCCTATGATCTGTTGTTAATTTAATATACCATATGTAGCCACAGATGTAAACCCCTAATTAACACCTTTTAAAACTTTTTTCGAAAAAATATATAAATGTATCATTTATGTTACAGATAACCTTTTAAAAATACTATCAGCACCAATCTTTTTTATATAAGTGTATCCTAATTCCCCTACAACATACTTATCATCTACAGTTTCAAGTACAAGAATTGGTGAACATTTCTTTATTGTATCCGTAGCCCCTTTTAATATATTTGTTTCATATCCTTCTACGTCAAGGTGTATAACATCTGGATAAACAGACATGCTATCTATTGTAAGAACTCTAGTTGGACCGTCTTCTTTTACAACATGGGTTGCACCAAAGTTCTTTCTATCATTGTGCATAGTTACTTTACCAAGCTCCTTGCCAAGAGCACAGCTAAATGCTATAACATTTTTTGTATTTTCTTTAAGGCAATGGAAGTTATCCGGATCTGGTTCAAAGGTCCATACCTTACCAAATGTTTTAGAATAGTAATCAGCATATATCCCACAAGCGCCTCCTGCTTGTATAATAACACCTCTTTTATCAGATATATCTGTTACAGTTTGGGGAACTGTTCGGCCATATTTTTCTTTATTTAAATGTCGCCATAGATGAACATCTTCCTTTGGCCAAATATAATCTTTTCTCCATTCTTTGCTATAACGTGTTTCGTACATTAAATGCCCCTAATATTCCTGGTTGTCTGCGACCTCTGTGTTCATTTGTATAATAGAAATAGTCTGGATTATAGATTAAGTCAAACAGACCAGATTTCTTTACCGCACGTTGTACATCAGGTAACTCTATATTATCCATCATAATCACTTTAGGATTAAATGATAGAGCAAGTTCAATGTCTAAGTAGGGAACATCTCCACTGTGATTACCATCGATGAATACCATATCATAACGCTCATCCCAAGTTCCATGATAATCAGTTGATTTGATTTTTTGATACTCTACTCTGTGACCATATCTTTCCTTTAATGCTATACCAGCACCAATTGAAAACCGGTTAGGATCAATCGTAACAATTTTATTCAAATAATACAGATGTTCTAAAAACATCGTGGCAGAGTACCCAGCAAATGTACCAATCTCAAACATTGTTTTTATCTTATGTTCCCTACCAATAGCAGAAACCCACTCTTGTAATAGTGGATTATCGTATGGTAGATATCCCCAACCTTGCATCCCAATCTTAGGGTCATGTTGGTTTTCATCAGGAACTGGTAAGAAACTTACATTTAATGGATACATTGACACCTCTTTAAAGTATATATCACATAAAAAAAGAGGCGCCGAAGCGCCTCTAGTTGTAGATAGTGGTTGTTTCCACTTTCTTTTATTTATGCACCCAGAATGGAGTCCACTCTGAAGATACGGTAGTAAGGGTTAGTTTTAACCGCTGCCAAACCGTTTGCAGGTGTTGCACCAACGAATGGGTTAGAAGCCATGCCGTAGCGTGTCTTGAAACCAATTTTAGGCTGGAAGCTTTCTTCTGATACCGCACGAACCATTGTGAGTGGTACGTATGGGCAATAGAATACACCAGCATCGTATGGGTTAGTACCTTTGTAGCCTACATTCATGTAGTCTGTAGAAGCATATGGGTCAATGTAGACCTTTGTGCGACCATTCAGAACACCAGCAAATGTGTTGCCTGTGTCATCTACTTGCAAGTTTGTAGACATAGCAGGTGAGTAGTCCAACATGCCAGAAGCAGCAAGTGCAGAAGCAACATCGGAAGAACAGATAACAAAGTTACCTTTACCGCGACGTGTTTCTTTAGCAATGATGTTAGATTCACGCTCCATCTGAAGGATCAGACCTTTGATCTTCTCTACACTCCAACGGCCATCTGCATCTGTTTGCAAGTCAAAGATACCGTTTACAGCAGTGTTAGTCTGCAAGGCACCTGTTTTTGCTTGTGAGTTAACAGTACGGATGACTTCACGGTTGATTTCGGCAAGGATCTCTGTGGACAGAATGTTAGCCAATTCTGTTTCAGCGTCCAGACCGTGGATTGCTTTCAGATCCTGTGCAAGTTCTAAGCTGTATTCAGCTTTCAATGCACGTGATTTTGCAGTCACGGTTGCTTTTTCAATGGTGAAACCCATCTGGTTGAATGTAGAACCGCCAGTTGCGCCGAGTGCTTCAGCGTCGTCTGTTGGCATACCAGATGCGCTGAGTGCAGTTAAGCGAGCATCATCTGCAGTTGAGTCAGAGTCAAGGTTAGATACATTAAGACCAGATGCGTTATCTGAGTCGTGTGTACCAGAAGAATCGCCAGAGAAGCGTGTTTCTGCTTCGTTGAACAATGCTTCACGGTTAGATGTTGAACCACCTTGGTAACGAGATTTCATCGCAAAGATGAGACCTGTTGGACCAGTCATAGGCTGAACACCACACATATCGTATGCCATCATGTTTGGCATTGCACGACGTACGAGGCTGATCAGTACTGGGTTCCAGTTAGCGGCAGAACCAGTTGCGTTAGCAGGTTCGCCTGTGCCTTCTGCGAGGTAGTTCTGTTGAGCGGCCTGGGAGGCGAACTCTCTTTCTTGGTTTTCCAGAACAACTGCTGTAACAGCTTTTCTGTGATTGTCGGTAATAGCACCAGCTGATTGTTCATTCAGAACCGGGGCCCATTTTTCGACTAGACGATCATAAGATTCCATTATTTGGATCTCCTTAGTAAGTTGTTTTGCGCATTGCGCTTAGATAGGATGCCATTGTATCAGTCACTTCAACGATGGATTGAGAATCATCTTCTACAATACCTTCTTCGAGTGCTTCTGCAGCAGCAGTTGCTTTATTTGCAGAACCTTTTTTAAAGTAAGATTCTTTAATGGTGGCGACTTTGCCAGAGAATGTTTCAGCATCCCCGAACTCTACATCTTCAGCCAACTTGAAAAGTTTTTCGGCTTCGGTTGTAGCAAGACCTTCTGCGTGTTCTGCAATAATAGCATTACGCTCATGTCCTTCGAGTGCTTCATTCATTTCAATTGCTTCGGCAGTAGCAGCATCTAGTTTTGCTTCTAGTTCCGAAACAGACTCAGACAATTCGTCAACGAGATCAACTTTGGATTCTGGAACCGTAATGTACGATTCTGTGAAGAGATTCTTCAAGTTCTCCATGAACTCTTCAGAAATTTCTGTGCGCAAGCCAGTTTCGACTGCTACACGATTCTCTTCCATCCACTGTTCAACTACGTAGTTTAAGTAACCGTCTACTTTCTCGACAAGTTCGTCTTTAAAAGTATTAGTTTCTTCATTGAGTTTTACAGCATACTCATCTTCCAACCGGTCAATTTCTTCAGTAAGTTTTGACTTAAATGCTGCTTCAAAAATGATTGCAGCCTTACCTTTGAAACCTTCGGAAAGAGTAGCTTCTTCTGAAATTAGTGCTTCAAGATCTTCCTCAAAATCAACTTCTTCTGCTTTATAAGAGGCCATTACAGCTTTAGGTGCAGCATCTGCTTTTTCTGAGTTTTTCTTGTCGCCTTTACGCTTCGCTGCTGATTTACCTGCATTCTCTGCTTTCTTAACAGATGCTACAGAATCGGCCTCAGCATTTTTTGGATCTTGCATTTCGTTGATTTCGATCTCGTCATCATCGAGTGCAACATCCTGTTCTACTTGATCAGTCATGTTTGACTCCTTTAAGTTTTCAGTAACGAGAGGAAATTCTTAAATTCACGTACTTGTGTCTCATAGAGATCAGCACGTGGGGCTTTCTTAATTTCAGTCTCAATTCTTTCAATTTCTTGTGGTTCAATAACGCCATTATTCCAAACCCAATCTACACCTTCCATTATCCCATTAACAAAAGCTTTAGATGCACTTGGATCTTGTACGATGTCGACAGTATTTAACATAAAGTCATCTTTGACATACATAACGCCGTTTTTCTCCTCAAGACTTCCCATACCACGAGTTGACACACCTAGTTGAACACCACCTTCAAGCAGACCAGAAACGATCTGTCCCATAGGAGTTTCCAATATTCGTGCCTTACCCATCACATTATCACCGTCCATTTTTAGTTCGGTAATTAGATGGGATACCTTATCCAAATTCACAGTAGGTCCATCTGGGTGGTTTAATTCCCCCACTGCTCGCTTGGTATTTACTTGTTCTTTTACATATTTAGCAACAGCTTTTTCCATAACGGCTTTGGGATATACCCTACCATTACGGTTCTTGCCTTCTGCAACAGCAAAGACACCTTCTACATAGTATCCTTTTTTGCCTGTCTTTTCATTTTTTTCGACAAGACACTGTACATCATTTTGTGTGTACTCTGTAATTAGCTTCATTTGCTTCTTCCTAATATGTTCTATTTATATATTTTAGAACTTGTAGTTATATATAACTATATTTATAACCAAATTCTCTGTGGGGCAGAAGGTGTCACACCATGTGACGTGTCCAATGCTTCCACTGCTTCTCTAACTTCATCACCTATTAAACGGATATTCACATGCCAACCATCTAAGGCTTGCATCTCAGGATACTCCATGTCATTATCATCTGTCAGTGTATTGCCTGTAGGTTCACTTAGTGTTCCTACAACATCAATAGCATAGTTAGATGTGTTAGGTACAAACTCATCCTCATCATTATAGAAGTCTGATAATACTGTAGTCATTGCGGCTTCGTTAGCTAACTTTAAATAAAAGTCAATCTTTATTGTTTCTAATTCTTCGCTCATGTTGTTAGCTCCTGTAGCTGTGTATTAGTTAGTCTGCGAGGGTAGTATTGTACGGACTTGATGTGTCCTAGTTGATCGCCACCAAGTTTATAGTCTACGTCAGCCCATCCGGTTACTGGGTGGGCATGTGTGGTGGTATTAGAAAGAACCGAGTTTTGACTAATCGAACCACCATCTACACAAACAGATAGATACTCGCCATTTTTAACCACAACCGCAATTTTAGATGTTTGGTTAGCTGTTATAGGGAAATGAGGACTAGCGGAACTAGCCATAAACGAAGCAGACATTTCATTCGCCCTTGTTGACCAAATGTAGAAATCATAACCAGACCCATATCTATATAGTACCGACTGATTAGTATCAACAGATGGGAATGTTGGGGTAAACTCAACTACCCAAGTAGAAGCCTCGGTGTTATGTCCGAAACTTGACCTCGGTATGGTAGCAACATCTGCCGCCCTAGTAGCTGAGCTACCTGATGTTGGGATGTAGGACGAGGGGAAGGAGCCAGCTTCTAGTTGATGCCCCCAAAAGTAGATACCTGAAGTTCCATCAGGTACAAATCCTTGAGAACCATCTGTATCGAGAAACTCAACGGCAGGGTATGGCCTTACACCAGACGTTATGTAAGCAGCAGAACATCTGTACCAACCATTACCCACATCCTCTATAGACTTGAATATTTCAGTACCACCAGTTGTCGTTGCAGTTACAGCACTTAAATCAAATTTAGTTACTGTGCCACCACCTTGATTTCTCTGAGATCTGTCTCTTATACACATCTCCGAGCCCACGAGACCTCTCTACATCTCGT
>OJCJ01000114.1_pt1 | contig 16195 bp, 28 predicted proteins | sample 1591811 | NCBI WGS metagenome assembly OJCJ01 (sample SAMN05416758, study PRJEB24817) | seawater metagenome | isolation source: Sea water | place: Canada:Atlantic | collected 2013-07
AGATGTGTATAAGAGACAGACCCGCTGGGTCTTCGATGTGTGCTTTAGTAGATTCCATTTTACCTATTAAACAATTTTTAAAATGCTTACCACTTTTACCTTTAAGTAAAGTTTCTATTGCACATGCTTTCATCCAGGTTCTTGGATCATTACCTTGAACTGAGGATTTTACGTCGTTAATTGCTATGATACATTGTACTGCGTCTGCCATAATCTTTATTTTTTAAAATTTACTTTCGTTTAATAGTTCATCTATAACTTCTTGAATGTCTTCCCATGAATCCCTTATGGCAAAATCTAAACCTGCCTTAAAGTGTTTTTCATCATATCCATCTAAAAATACAATAATGTGTGGAATTGTTCTAACTTTATGATCTTTTTTAGCTTGAGGTGCTTTAGAGATATCTACTTTATAATATTTAATACCCTTTAGTTTATTCCAATCGCTAAATGAATTAGCATCGTTAAACGAAGCCCAGAATTCTACAACTACTATTGAAATGTTATCATCTTGAAAAGCTGATCTTCCATTTATAGCTTCTTCAAAATTGTCATCAGTTAGTATTTGCTGACTAAAGCTACTTAGTGATAACAACATTGATACTACAACTATTAGATTTTTCATTTTAGTTTCTTTTTTGTAAATCAAACAACCTTTCATCTATTTTATTAAGTTGCTCTTTTATTTCTTCTACATCATCCTGAGTATTAATTATAGCATCTCGAATTGCTTCATCTTTCATCTGAAATTCGATCCTCTGTATTTCAGGAGCTGGAAGGTTCTTAGCTTCCTCAATATCAGCTTGTAGTGCAAACCACATTCCTATTAATGATGATAGACCTACTACCAGTAGTCCAATCGTTTTAAGGTCCAATGTAATTTTAGTCTCTTCTCCTATTTGTTTTGCCATAATTTTAGTCTAATAAGTATCCGTATGGTGTACCTTCTATATCTCTTCCAATTGGATAGTTTTCTAATTTTGCTGTTACCGTATAAAATGCTTGTTGGTAAGGATTCCAAAATTCACCCTCTGCTTCTACACAAATTAAACCAGAATGTGGTCCTCCTAATTGACCTGCATCAAGTACTACTGATGATGCATAAACAATATAATCATCAGGGCCTGGAATTTCCAATAAAGTTTGTTTTGAATCAGTACCTAAGTGATCATATGTCCCAACATCTAATAATTCTCCATCATCTAATGCATTTGTATCTTTGAGAATTACTGCAAAGTGTTCTGAGTTTAGTCTTGGATCACCTTCATCTCTCTGTAGGTATAGAATAAATATTTTAGTTGTTATACCGTTTTCAGTTTTGGTACCTCCGAAAGTATTAATTATTCTGTAGTAGCTTTCAGTATCTACAACGTTACCGTTTAGAGTTAATTCGAAGGATGGTATAAGTACCTCTTCTTCTTCTTTAGAACATCCAAGTAGTATTGTTAATGTTAAAAGTAGTAGTAATTTTTTCATGATTTATTTAAATGTATAGTTAAGTCCAAATGTTGTTTGATATAACTTGCTATCCCACATTTTAGAATATTCACCTTGTATAAATATTCCTAAGTTTCTTCCTATTTTAGTACCTAATGATGCTCCAAATGAATAATCAGACCATTGCTCTAATTCTGCATCTTGTCTCAATCCACCTTTACCCCAATTGTTTCTATTTAAGTACGATGCTTCTTCATCACCTTTTATGTATCTATGGTAAGGTAGAATGTAGTTAGCATATCCATGGAACCAAAAATCTCTTTTGTAGTGGTAGAAATCTAATCCTATTATAGGTGCTACTTCTACCCATGAATCTAATTCATCCCATGCATCTCCATTGAACTTATTCATTAAGCCTGGCATTATTCTTTCTCTGAAGTCTAAGTCTGATGATGCGACTTGAGTTCCATTTTCATCTACCCAATACCAATCCTGTGTAGTTACTGCTTGACCTGTCATTGGATCAATACTTTCTTGGGTGTAAAAAACATCTTGGTATCCATTTTCATATCCTAATGTATACCATTGGTTAGTTGGAAATTCATTTCCGAATTCATCTACTGTGGTTTCATTTAACCAAATCTCTATTGGATTATATCCATATGCTCTTTCATGTCCTCTTGCTATAGCTCCTGCTGATATAGAAAGCTTCTTACCTATTGGTAATCTTGCTCTAAGTTCAGCTGAGTTAAATTTTAGGTTAATTTTCTCTACTGATCTAGATTGTACTTTTAGTATATGGTATTTTCCAGTATGTTTTAAAAAGAAATTGTAATTAGTAAAATCCTGTCCTCTCCATCTTTCTTTCTCAAAATGAAATAAATATTCGAGTCCCTGTACTGCTGATGTTGGAGCTGAAAATACTAATTGTTCTTCAGTACCGTCGTAAAAGTTCTTAGGTTTTCTTTCGTAATCAAATCTAGCTAACTTTCTTATTCCAAATCCATATCTATAATCGAAAGGAAATACTTCTGTATTATTAACTACATCCGGTATAGAGTATAAACTCCCATCAGGATTAGTTCTAAGGAAATATGTTTGTTCTTCTGCTTCAACAGAATTGGATATATCTCCTGCTCCGTATACTGTACCGTATTTTAAAAAGTCTTTATATATAGACTTAAAAAACTTACCTTTTTCTTTCTTTTCTACTGTCTGTCCAAATACTGGTGCAGTTAAGAGTATTAATATTATTAATGTTATTTTTTTCATAGTTTTATTTTTATTTTCTATTACCAAATACTTTGCCTACTTCCGCTATCCCGAAAGCGCCTAAAACTATCCATACGAACGAATCGTATATGAATTCATTAATTACTAAGTCTTTACCGATGTAGCCGGTAACTAAATCAGCTACTGCAAAAATTACCATTATTGCAAAAGCTAAAAATCCAACTACGGATTTCTCATTGATGTTATTATCATCGTCAAATAGGTTTTTAAATGCCATCCATTTATCTTTTAAGTAGTTCAACATAATATAACGTATTAATTAATAACTTCTTTTATATAAATAGCATATTAGAAACATTACTTACAGTAAACCCTTTTCTACATTCATTTTTTGTAATTAAGTAGAAATAAAAAAAGGGGACATAAAGTCCCCTAGTTAGTAGTCAATAAAATTTACTGTTCTATTCTAAATCCTTAACCTCTTTAGGTAAAAACTCTGTATTAACGTGTCCGCAATCTGTGCAGGCAAAGACAGGTATTGGAACATAAGTAGTTTTTCCTGTTCCGGTTAGTAATCCGGAGGCTTTCCTAATCACCAGTACTTGCTGGAAATGTATATGTCCGCATTCTTCACATTCTACACCCTGTGTCTGGCTAATGTCGAAATTCATTTGAGGTTGTTCCATTCTTATTTACTTTCTTTTTTACTAGATCTACGATTTCTACTTTGAGACGGCTTACCATTAGAAGTCTTACGTCCTCTTCTAGATTTACCTTTAGCTGCATCTACTACATCTCCTGCTTGGTTAACTACTTCTTTAGCAGCTGATGCAACATCCTTTGCTTCTTCTTTTACTCGTCTAACTCTACGTTTTACTTCTTTCACAGTTTTGTCAACATCTTCTTTGATATCTTCTACTGCCTCTTTTACGTCTTCGATGGTGTCTTCTACCTCATCTGGAATATAATCTCCATCTCTGTCATTGATTTTACCTTGCTTGTAAAATCCAAAATAATAAACTCCTGCTACTATAACTAAGAGTCCTAAAATAATTAAAATTGTGTTCATGTTTGTTACTTAAGTTATTATTAATTTATAAATATTCAATACCGTTTTTTCTAGGGTACTTTTCTGTAATATGGTAATAGAACTCTATCAACGTATCGTTAAATTCTATCAACTCATCTAATATTTTATCTTTAGCTAGACCTATCAATTCACTGAAGGATTTAGCTAAGCTTTCTAATTTTCTTTTTTCATCTGCTTCGTAGTCTTCTAACAACCTCTTACGTCTTGCTCTATCTAAAGAAGTCTCCTCTACGTACCTCCCCATATCTTCATGTAGCTCAACAAACTTTTTATTCATCTTATGTTCTACTATCTCAGCTTCGAACTTAAACGATGACAGTTCAAAGTCTCCGTTGAGTATTCTATCTCTTAGAGGACTTCTACTATCCATAGGTTTATTCTTTTCTACATAACTCCTCCACCAATGGAACCTATTATAAGGTCTTTTATAGAAGTTATCTTTAAAGTAATCTTCTAACCACTCTATTTTATGCGACGGACTGTAAGGTGTTGATATTTCCATATACTATAATATACGAATAATACCTCTAACCACAAACTTTTTTTACTGAAATTTCATCTTTAGCTATTTCAAGGATGAGTGAAGGAGGCATATCTTTGTACTGTCGCGCAATATTTGCCACAGTCTCTACCAATTCTAATTCAGTATAAACATCATCTGTTGTTGGACTTTCATGAAATTTCCTCTTTCTAACAGATATTCCTCCATCAGGAGACTCGTATATGTAAGTTCCTAACTTATTATCGTTTGGCTTTATAAGGCCGTCTTCAACTAACTCATTATACTTTTTAATAGAATCACTCATAACTTTTATTATTGTGTTTACTTTTTCGGATATACTTCTTTTTATTCCTCTCTGGTAACGGAACCCTCAATGCATTTATCCATTCTTGGTATGTTAGCGTTATCTTTTGTAAGTTGTTGTTCATTCCATTCATCATTAAAGTATTCAAATACGTCTGCCATACTAATAAATATATGAAATTAATTTTCAAATTGCAACTGTCTCTAACTATTTATTACAAAATATATAATGAACCGTATACTCTTTTTACTTTTCTTCCTACCTCTTTGCTCGTACTCACAACTCTATACTGAAAAGGATAAGCAATATCACTTTGCAGCAGGTGCTTTAGTTTCTGCCGGTACCTACACTCTTGTTTATGCTAAGACGAAGAGTAAGAAAAAAGCATTGGTATACTCCGTTGCTTCTTCTATCTTAATTGGTACATTAAAAGAAATTGCCGATAGCAGAGAGAAGGGGAATCGCTTTGATAAACGTGATTTATTAGCTACAACCTACGGAGGCCTCACCATTGGAGTAACATTCAACTTATTTACGAAAAAAAAGCCCTAGCGTTTCCGGAAGGGCCTTAATAATTCGCGCGTGGCGACTTCGTCGGAGAGAGAGAAACGCCCCCTCCCCTTTGACCTTATCCCTTCACAGCGTCCATATTAGCTTTCTTATAAGGAGTAATTAATTTTTTAATCTCTCCTGCTGCTTTACGGGCTTTAGCTTGTGATGTCTTAGTTGATCCTTCGTTGTTTTCTTGAAGGATGTTAAACTGCTCTGCGATTTGTTCGAATAACTCTTGTTTTGCACTCATAATTTTTGGTTTTTTATTTAATTTAGTTTTTGGGTAAGTCATTTCTGTTCTTATTAACCTCTTACCCTCATACGTCCATTTATCTTTTAGTCCGTATTCGTTTGTATATTCTCTAACTGTTATTTCTGACATTACATCATCATATTAGGGTCTATACTTTTACTGTCTTTCTCTTTAATATTTGATATAACTGTTTCTGTAATTAGCATAGTTCCTGCTACGGATGCAGCATTTTCTAGTGCTAACCTAGTTACTTTAGTTGGATCAACAATACCTGAGTCTAACATATTTACTATCTCTTTTGATCTTGGGTTATATCCGACCCATGTGTCGTCTGAGTTAATAACTTCTTCCTCTGTATCTCTAATACTTTCTAATGCATATCCAGCATTCTCTAAAATCTGGTAGAAAGGTTTTTCTATTGCCTGTATTGTGATATCGTATCCCTTTTGCTCATCTACTCCTTCTACATCTCCTATAGTAGACGCTAAGAACTTAGAAGCATTGAGCAGAGCTATTCCTCCACCTGGTAGTATACCTTCTTCTAAAGCTGCTTTAGTTGCATGTAGTGCATCGTCAACTCTATCTTTCTTCTCTCGCATTTCTACTTCCGTATGTCCACCCACATGCACAATAGCAACTCCTCCTATGAAAGCTGCTAATCTTTCTTGCAACTTTTCAATTTCGTAGTTAGAAGTACTCTCATCTATTTGAGATTTTAACTCTTCTACTCTTGCTTTTATATTTTCTTCAGAACCTTGTGCATCTATAATGGTTGTTACATCTTTCCCAACTGAGACTTTCTTAGCTGTTCCTAACCATGCTGTATCAAATTTATCTAATCTCATACCTTTTTCAGAGGATACTACTGTCCCTCCTGTGAGTACAGCGATATCTTCTAACATTGCCTTTTTTCTATCACCAAAGTCTGGTGCTTTTATTGCAACAGCTTGTAAGATTCCTCTCATCTTATTTACTACTAAAGTAGATAGCGCTTCTCCATCAATATCGTCTGATATAATTACTAGAGACTTATTTTGTTGAGATACAGCTTCAAGTATTGGAAGTATTTCTTTGACTTGATTTAACCTCTTATCTGCAATAAGAATTAACGGATCACGAAGAACAGCTTGCATTGTATTATTATCAGTAACAAAGTATGGAGACTTATAACCTCTGCTAAATTGCATTCCTTCTACCGTTTCTAGGTAGGTTTCTCCTGTCCTTGATTCTTCAATAGTTACAACACCGTCACGTCCTACCTTATCCATGGCTGTGGAAATCAACTCACCTACTTCTGTATCGTTGTTGGCTGATATAGTAGCGACCTGTTTTAACTGCTCTTCGTCCGTTATTTCTATAGAGTACTCTTGCAGGTACTCAACTACCTTTTCTACTGCACTATCGATACCTCGCTTAATATCAACTGCGTTAGCATCTTGTGCCATTACCTCCAACCCTTGCTTATAGATCTCTCTAGCAAGTAAAGTTGATGTTGTTGTTCCATCTCCAGCTTGCTCACCTGTTTTAATTGATGCTTGTTTAACAAGTTGTGCTCCTATATTTTCTACTCTGTCCTCTAAGTCTATAGCTTTGGCTACTGTTACTCCGTCTTTAGTTGAGATAGGGTTACCCATATCTTGCTCTATAATTGCATTACGGCCGGACGGTCCTAATGTTGCTACTACAGCATTTGCTAATTTGTCAACTCCGTCTAATAAAGCAACTCTTGCTTCTGATGAAAATACTATTTTCTTATCCATTTTGTTCTTCTTTTACAATTGCTAAAATTTCTTTATCCTGTACAATATAGTACTCATCACCTTCAAAGTCTATCCTCAATGTACCTATTTTTGGTACAAGTACGATATCGCCTACTGCAACGTTAACTGTAATAAATTGTCCAAATTCTGATTGGCGTCCTTGTCCGATTGCAATGACTTCCCCCATTGCTGGTTTTTCTTTCCCCATGTCTGGGATTACAATAGTACCGTACATCTGTTCACCTTCGTCTATAGGTTTAAGAAGTATGCGGTCGTTTTGTGGTATAAGCTTTTTACTCATGTATAACTATTTTTATGTGTTAAATTAATATACGAACTATTATTCGAAAAACAAACTCGAGAGCTAAAAATTATTTTATTTTTAACTTTTTTGTTTCGTTACCTTTTGCTAAAGGTACTGTGACCTTGAGAAGGCCGTTAATAAATTCTGCTGATGCTTTAGGAAGATCGTACTTATTGTCGATTTTCCAACCTAAGTGAAAAGATCGTTTAGCTATACCTTTATGTAGGTACTCTACTTCTTTATCATCTAAAGCTGGCTTGTTGTAGTGTATTTTAATAGTATTACCCTCAATAAGTATTTCAATATCTTCTTTCGGAATTCCGGTACAGGCTATATCTAAGCCAAGGCCGTTGTCATTCTCGTAAATATCTACTGGGTGAGGTAATTTGGACTCTACCAATGTCTGGTATTGGTGAGTTTTTTGCAAAAAATTGCGGACTAAAATGTCGAACGGATTACGTTCTGGAAATAATGTACTCATATCATTTAAATTTGTGATGCCCTGAGGTCATCGTGTTATTATATTAATTAAAGGTCGCTCTCGAGTCGATCTCTCATTGGTTATAAATATACCTAGAAAACCTTTTAATGCCCTTCTTTCCAGTTATCTGCTATTTCTGGTGGTGCTTTTAAAGTTACTCCCGGTAGTATTAGGTTATTTTCCATTATGTCCTGTACTATAGGAGCAAAGTCTTTAGCTTGATCTTCTCTAATGTTTATTACTAGTTGATCATGAACCTGTGCCTGTACAATAGCATCTATATTCATTTCTTTAGCTTTTCTATTAATCTTTAACGCTGCTCTATTTACAACAGATGCTGCTAATGATTGAAGTTGGAAGTTTAAACAGTTATTTAATCCGTTACGGTAATCTCTATATACCTGAAGTACTTGATCTTTTCCGTATTGCTCGGATAGCTGGTTTCTGAATCTCCAATCCATAATTCTTTCTCCAAACTTCTCATTAATTTTCTTAACTTTAGGTAAGTGTCTAATACGTCCTACATAGTTAGTAATATGACCGTTAGCTTTAACTTGTTTTCTAGATTCCTCTCTCCATTTTTTAAGGTCCGGAAATCCGTCAAGATAACCTGCTACTAATTTTTCTGCCTCTTTAGTTGGGATTCCTAACGTCATTCCTAAAGCATAGGCTTCCATACCGTAAGCAATACCTAATGAATACGCTTTTGCTTGGTTCCGTTTAACAGGATCTAACTTCTTTAAGTAGTTATCAGCTTTTTTATCAGGAGATACTCCTACTAAGTTCTCTGTCTGTATAGCAACAGTTGAATAAAAGTCCCATCCGTTATTAAAAATTTCCTGTAGCTTTTCGTCTCCTGTAACAGAAGCAAAGCAGTGGGGTTCTAAAGATTCGTAATCTGAATCTATTACCTTTCTTCCATTTCCTGCTATAAGGAATGCTCTTACTATATTAGTATACTTAACGATAATCGGTGCATCTTCTCCTTCTTCTTTAGGTTTAGGTAGCTGTTGAGCATCTGATCCATATCTTCCCGATACAGTACCGTGTTGTTTGAAGTAAAAGTAATACCTACCGTCTTCGCTATTATCTATAAACCTATCTACGTATGTAGATTTAATCTTAAGCAACTTATTATAAATCCTAAGATTTTCAGCCCAAGCGTATGTCTTAGCTAGTTCCTCTAACATATCCATATCAAATTGAGCTTGACCTTTCCTAGTCTTACTCTTAGCCTTTATCCCCATGTAGTCAAATACTATTTCTCCTAAATGCTTTTTAGACTGTATATTGATATATTCGCCGTCGTTTTTTTCTTTCCATAGAGACATCGATATACGTGCTATTTCCAACTCATCTAACAACTTAGTATCGCCTGTAAGTAAAAACTCTTTTGCAGGACTGTCTTCTAATTCCTCAATATTTTTCTGAGTTAGTGAGTACTTACCTGTTTTTTCAGACTTAGGTAAACATAGCGAATACCTTTCAGCTAGCTTCTGAGCCCAGCTTCCTTTATGGTTTGGAGGAAAGTTATCAAAGGCTGTATTCATTACCCACTTCTTAGCTTCAGATGTTGCTAATAGGCTCTTTTTTACTACGTCTTTATTCTCTATTAAGTCTTTAGTTATATTGTCGTGAGTTTCTTGCAATAGTTCCATATCTAGATCTACTCCATATTCTTCCATAGGGATAGTTACCTCTTTGTATATCGGCATTACTTCGTCTTCGAAAAAGAACTTTTCTAAATTTTCCTCTTTAAGTCTTTTAAGAAAATGATTACATACCCTTAAAGTCAAATCGGTATCAGCAGATGCATATTTAGATAATATATCTAAGTCTGCTTTATATATCTCAAAATTAGTCTTAGTAGCTTCTCCTCCATTCTTCTTTATAGAGCCTTTTAATTCAATCTGCTCTTCGTTTGCTGCTTTTTCAACATCCAAGCCTATCTCCTCTTGAACTGATATAGCTAAAGCTTTAAGTCCGAATACTCCCATTCCTGCTCCTTCCTCCTGTACTGTATGAACTAGTAGTAAAGTTTCTACCCAGAGGTCTTCTAGTAAGTCTACTCCAAAGTGATTTTTAATAAACCTACAGTCAAATGAAGCATTGTGCATTACAAGCTTTTTCCCTTTAAGCATTTTAAGTAAGTTCTTAGAGATAATCTCTGTGCTTTGTCCATTTATCTCTTGTACCTGTAGCTCATTAGAAGCATGTGACCATACAAGAGTCGGTAAGTAGAATCCTATTCCTTCTGCGCCGGATATAGACCACCCTACAATCTTTCCTTTCCTCATATTTAAAGAAGTCGTTTCCGTATCTATTGCGATAACTTCAGATTCTTCAATATGTTTAAACATTAACTTTAATGTTTCTGAATCTTGTACTGTGTAATACTTTTTTTCTATTTGCATATATAACCTTTTATTAATTTCGTTGCATGTTAAGAGCAGGAATACCACCTACCTTGTTATAGTAATCGTGAAGCATAGCTTCTTCTAGTCCTTTCTGATAGTTAATATAGAAAGAATAATCCAGTAAACAAACTTTTTGCTTAGGAGTTTTATAGGCGAAGATTTGTACAGATTTATACTTATCTATTATCTTTGACCGTATTCTAATATTACCTGAATTATTTATACATTTATACTGAGTGTTAATTCTATGGTAAATATTTGCTGATTGACCTATCTTCAGTACTTCTCCTTCCTTAGAGCATATTAGATAAACTCCAGGTGACTTTTTCCAATCGTCTTTCTCTACTGTAAAAGTAACGTCAACTCCTTGTTTTAGTCTATCACTAGTATATAGATCCGCAATTTTAGAAAACCCTTTTTCAGTCCAGTATTCAACTATCTTCATATAACCTATTTTATACTTTAATATAAGAAAAAAGTTGCAATTAAGCAACTTCTCTTCTAATATTCTCCATAAAGATCAAACTTTTCTTGAACCGGTTCTGGAATGTCTATTTCTTCAGTTTCAATTGCGTATAATTTTCCATTTAATGGCTCTAACCTATAGTGCCCTTTAAATTTAGTTTTGCGCATATATTGAGTAAGAGTCGGCACTAACCCGTCAATTAAATTTTCCTTATCGATTACTAATTCCCACCTGTCACCTGGGGGTAGCCTTTTTGCAATTAGTTTATTACTTTCTTTAACTTCTTTTTGCATCAAAATATTCCTTTAAAAATTCTTTTCTATATAGCATTACTTTTCCAGTGTAGTTTGGAGTCTGTACATCCCTTGTTCCAACTGGTTCATTCTTTTTTAATGCTTCTTTGTAAGCATCTCTACCTAATTCAGGTCCTGCTGCTTGACCGAGGTATTCGTAAAGTGATACTGTAGCATCTAAAGGAGATAATCCATTAAATTTTAGATCTTCAAGTTCTTGTTTTAGTTTTAAATTTTCCATAATTACTGTCTTAAGGTTTTTGCTATTCTATAATCTATACTAGTAAAAAATTCAGGAATTAAACTTTGATGAGAAGCTCTCACTGGGTTAATGTCTAATCCTCCTCTTCTTGTATATAAACAAGCTACCATTAGTTCTTCTGGTTCGTATGCATCTGTTAAGTGCTTGTATACCATTTCACAAATCTCTTCATGAAAATGACTTACAGTTCTATGACTTACGATATACTTTGCAAGTGAGTCTGCTGACGGTAGTTTTTTACTTTTAATTTTAATAAAAACGTCTCCCCAATCTGGTTGGTTTGTTACTCTACAGTTAGATCGTAGTAGGTTAGATTTTAACTTAATTACTTTAGCTTCGTTATCAGTATCTTCTATCGCTAATTGTGTAGAGTCTGATTGGAATGCAGTAAAGTCTATCTGATCTAAGTCTACTATATCTCCTAAATCACGGTAAGCTTTAAAAGTTAACTCTATTCCATCTTCATTCGATGTATAGAAACTGACAGTTGTTGTTGTTTCTAGTAACTCATCTAAATCTCTTTTCACTCTTGCTTCTATACCTGAGATACACTCCATTGCGGTATCTCCTATCCTAGTCATGTTATATGAATTTAAATACAATTTAATTGACTTAGACTCTACATGGTACTCACTATCTGAAGGACATACAATTTTTAACATTCCTGCTACAGGTTGACCTTTAGTTGTAATAGCTGATACTTCATAACAATTCCAGGTATCTACTCCTACAAATGATTCTGATGTTAATCCGTAACCTTCTCTGTTTAAGTAACGAGGAATTTTTACTAGTAACTCTGGGTTATACTGATCACTATATCCGTCTCCTCCTACTTTACCTAAGTGTTTCCCTGCAATCTGTACTACTTCGTCGTAGTTTTTAACTTTTTCCATAATCTTAATTAATATATTCTAATATTTGTTCAACTCTCTGCAATGGTGACCCTGTTACAGTTAGGTAGGGTTTTCGTACTCCATCTAGAAGTAATTTAAATTCTTTATCAATATCTACTCTCCACTCTTCGTTTACGCTTCTTATTCCGTCATCAACTGATTTAAATTCGATAGGAAAGTATATAAAATGTGTATACTGCTTTTTAACTCTATTCCAAGTATCTTCAATATATGAATGGCTTGGAGCATCTATACCAGGCATAAAATTAGAATATACCATTAGGTCCATATAGCATCTATCAAGTAGCAAATCTCCTGGGCGTAGTAAGGCTTCTAAGTGAAAGCTACTAATAGCAAGCTGAGTTTTAGAAGTACCTTTTTCGTTAATAGGAAACCCATACTCTGCTACTGATCTAGTAGATTCATTTATAAAATCGTACTTATCCAACTTATTCTTTAGTAATTCATAAACAGTAGTCTTACCCGTACTACTTGCTCCTACTAATGCTACTCTATTTACCATAAAACCTATTTAAGGTATTGTACATTCCTGCTACTCCGAAAGTTGTACCATGTTTTTTATTTTGTTCTAAAAAAAACATCATTAATCTTTGAAATGAATTGCTTTCGTTTTTTCTTACTAAGTAAACTTCTTTATCATTACCCATATCTTATAAACCTTATCTTATTTAAATATAATATACGAAATATTAAGATATTACGCAACTAATTCTCTAAGAAAGTTTAACCAAAGAAAGAGAGATCTATCTCTAGTTACCTTCCACATCTCTTCTTCACTTATCTGGAAAGCGTTAAATCTTTCCTCAGCTATAACTTTACCTTCATCTACTCCTGCAACTACTTTATGGAGTACACATCCCATAACAGGGTACTTCCCTTCGAATGCTTTAATTTGCGGATCTTTACCTTTAAGTTCCGGGTATACTGTGATAAGCCCTGGATGCCCGTTAAATATACTGTACTTCTCACAAATACTTGGAGGCATAATTCGTAACCATCCGTGTAAAGTAATAATAGGGTTTTTATAGTAACTCACAACTTCCTCATAATCTTCAATAGTCGGCTTATTGGGAACTGTAACTAATAGGTTCTGCTCTTGTAGATCAGTATTAATCTTCCTTAATGCCTCTGGTCTTTCATTTGTTACTATAACGTCTGGCCACCTCCCTAGAAAGTGTGCGATTTCCGTTATTTCCGAACCAGTTTGACTAAAGAATGCTATCCAGGGTTTTTTCATTTTATTATATTTTCTATGCCTTCGTAAGAGACAGGATACAAGTGTCTTCCACTTCTTATACTGTACTTAGTATTGTACTTAGAGAAGTTCACATTACCTTCGCTTATTGTTTCTATCACTCCAACTTCTACTTGACCAATAAAATTAAATTTTACTTTATCTCCTACCTTATACTGCTCTCTTTCCATTTGTAAGCCATTTAAATTTATGAATATTACCTAGGATTAAATTTGTATCTTCTACTTCAAAGTTTATAAGCTCATGAAGTTTCTGTCTTTCTTTAGACCAGAGTCCGTCTGAACCATATGGTATGCCTTTAATCCCATGTACTACTGGGTTGCTAGTATCCAGGGAATATATCCAAGGGTATTGAGAGTAGTAGGAGAATTCTTGAGGTAGTCCACACCCAAGTAAGTGGTGAGGTTTACTCTCATTAATTATACCGTCTCTTACTAAATCTCCAAGTAGCTTAATACGTCCTAGCATCCAGCTAACATACTTGTTAGGATGAGGTATAGAATCGGTATAATACGAATAATCAAAAGATATTGCGATCATATCTACATCGGCAATTTTATCCATATATTCGTAACATGCTACTATCTGCTTGTATGTCTTACCTTGTACTACACCTATCTTTTTACCGTACACTGATTTTGAATAGTGCATATTCCAGCTAGCCATCTGACTCATAGTTTTCTTAGTATCTTCTAATGCATCAGGTACTATGTACCAAGTTGGTTTTAGCTCATTAATCCAGTTTGCAAACTTATCAGCATCAAAAGCTTCTTCTAATTCAAAAATAGAGTTATCTAATATAACTTCCCTACCTTTTAATACTGCTTCTTTAAACTGTTGTAGATACTCTTCATCTTCTTCTAATAAATGTACTAACGCGTAATCGTAATCTGTATGCTTTTGTACTTCGTTAAAAATACTTTTAGGACTTTCGTGTGCGATTTTAATCATCTAATTTTATATCATTTATTGAGTTACGTAATTCTATCATTGCATTTTCAAAGTCTTTTGAATACTTCTCTACATCTGGAGATGATGCTTCCTTAATAGCTTTTAATGCTACTGATAGGGGTACCATTTCCATCTTATGACTGTCCACATATACTTTATGTTCATCTAAATTAACTGGCATCAAATAACTTTTTTAGGTTAGGTCTGAAGTAATTAATTGATTTCATTACTTTTTTATCCCTAGATCTATAAACGACGAATCTACTATTAACCTTTTCATAATGACACGGCTCACCCTGTTCTTTAGCTCGTAAGGTGACAGTCTGTAAGGCTTCTTCCTCAGTAGAGCAAGATTTTGACATATTACTGTCCTGTACCTCTTGATACGCTGGCCATATCTTATCCTTAAGACCGTGTAGCATAACACCGTTCCCAAGGGAAACATAAGTAATATCGCACAAAGCATCCAAAACTTCCACGATGTCTCCGTTTTCGCAAGCTTGTCTATATTCCTCCAATTCTTCGAGTATAAAGTCGTATACGAATTGCCATTCTTTTTTTTCTGGTATTGTTGGTTCATAGTTATTCGGTTTTCCAAAAGTAGCATTAAAAATTTCTACTTCATCTACAAAAGGTACTCCATTAACCCATATAGGTAGTTTTTCTTCAAATAATTCTAACTGTTTTCCCATTTTAATATACTTTAATAATTCTAGATTCTGCTAAGCTAATAATTTTAAAGTTAGTTTCGCTTAATTCCTCTAACATCTTATAAGTCTTTGCTTCTGCTTCTGTTCCGGACATAGCATCTACTAAATAAATCTCTTTTACTTTCTGAACTCTACCTCTATCGTTTTCTCTTTCGAACTGGGTAGTTACTTGCCAATAGTTTGTCATAAATTTTCTTTTTATTAATGTTTACAAATACTTGCTAATTCTATATTCTTATAGAATTCTGCTTTTGCTGAATCTTCGTTTAGAAATGCTCCTGTTAGTTTAGCTGTTTGCATTGATGCACCTCTATGTTTAACTCCTCTACAACTAACACAGTTATGCGTTGCTGAGATCATTACTGCTACTCCTAGATTACCTTCACAAATCTTATCTACTGCATTGTGTATTGCTACAGTAAGTTGTTCCTGTATAGCTCCTCTTCTTCCGAATTGTTCAACTATTCTATTTAGTTTAGATAATCCTACTACTTTACCATCTGCTGCTGCTATATAAGCTATACTCACATTTCCTCCAATTCCTTGATGGTGGTGAGAACACATTGACTGTACTGGTATATTACTTTCTTGTACAATACCGTCATACCCATCTGAAGGGAATGCTGTAATTTTATCTAATGGTTCGTATCTGCCTTTCCATAAGTCATTTACGTATGCTTTAGCAACCCTATTAGGGGTATCTGATGAGTTAGGATCGTCTTTATAATCACATCCTAATGCTGTAAGGAAGTTAGCAAATGCTGCAGAAGCTCTTTCTATTATTACCTGTTTTTCATGTTCAGTTAATCTAGCTTCTGGTCCTTCCAGTTCTTGTTTTGCAGCTAATTGACTTGATATACCGTTTGCATATCCCGCTTTTACTAATTCTGTTCCTTCTATAAACTTTTTTGCCATTCTATTTAATATGTTTTATTGAGGTTCTACGACTCATTAATATAATAATAACTGTCTCTTATACACATCTCCGAGCCCACGAGACCTCTCTACATC
>OJCJ01000120.1_pt1 | contig 15967 bp, 18 predicted proteins | sample 1591811 | NCBI WGS metagenome assembly OJCJ01 (sample SAMN05416758, study PRJEB24817) | seawater metagenome | isolation source: Sea water | place: Canada:Atlantic | collected 2013-07
ATCTACACGTAAGGAGTCGTCGGCAGCGTCAGATGTGTATAAGAGACAGGTTTGACTTAATAGCTATAGTCCAAAGCGTATCACCTTTTTTTACTTTATAAGATGACCTTTCAAGAGGTAAAAAATTTAAATTCTTCATGCCTGAAAGATTAATATTCGAAGAACAGCTCGACAAAATAAAAGCAACTAAAATTAATACTCTCATTAAATTAGAAGCAGAGCTCCTGAGATAAAAATTAATCCAGAGAAGAGGCTAATAGTATTATTTTTATAATTAGTCATTAAGAATAAAATTAGCTTTGGCATTATTAGAAGAGAGAGGAGGCAGCCTGAAGCAAAGGGAATAAGAATAGCTAGGTCTAAATTAGCTATTGATGATATAACTAATTTATAGGCTCCAAGAGATAGCAAGATTGCACTTCCTGAAATACCAGGAATAAGAAAAAATGAAAAGGCAATAAAACCAAAAATAACTATTAAAGCGAGCATCGGCTCAGGATTAATGTCAGGAATCATCTCCAATAAAAAGCCAAGACTTACTCCAATTGTAAGGTAGGTAATTAAAATACTTGGAGATGAGTAATTTAAATCTTTTAAAAGAAGAATGCTAATCAATATCATAGTTATAGCAAGAAATACCTCAAAAGAACTCGTATATTCTGTATACAAAAATAGTATTAATTTAGATGCTATCAATACACTTAAAGCCATTGCCAGGATGAAAGGAACTAATAAATCCAAGTAAAATATTTTATTGAGCTTGGTAAAGTTAAAAGATAAATTTTTTATTCTAAGTTGGGATAGAGCTGTTACAAATTTTTCGTATACTCCGAATGCAAGGGCAACTGTAGAACCTGAAATGCCAGGAAGCAGTTCTGCAACTCCAACAAAAAAACCAGCAAATACAAATCTTACTCTTTCATTCATGAGTCATTGCCATCTAGAGATGTTCCTGGGAGCATCGGCACAAAAGCTACTTCATCATGAAGATCTTCTTGAATTTCTCCTTTGGCTAATTTTGTTATCACATGCAATTGTTGAAATTTAGCATTTCCTACAGGGATGACTATCTTTGATTTTTCATTAAGTGCGTCTAATAGGTCATGAGGATATTGTCTTGGAGCTGCTGCACATATTACTCCATCGTATTTTATATCTTGATCCCAGTCTAAAAAACCGTCTCCATGCTTGAAGAGAACATTATTAATTTTTAACTCACTCATGTTTTCTCTAGACTTCGTAACAAGTGGTTTGATTCTCTCAATAGCATGAACTTGTTCGCAGAAATAGGAAAGAATTGCCGATTGATATCCACAGCCGGAACCTAATTCAAGAACTTTATCAAAAATCTTTCCCCTAGATTTTGTATGTGAAATAAGCAATTCCGTCATCTTAGCTACAATATAAGGCTGAGAAATAGTTTGCTTAAAACCTATGGTCAGAGATCTATTTTCATAAGCTCTGGATCTTAATGCTTCATCTAAAAAAATATGCCTTGGTATTTGTGACATGGCATCCAACACTCTAAAATCTTTAATGCCCATGTCTAGGAGTGTTTCTATCATCTCCTCTTTTACTCTTCGAAAAGTAAATCCCGAACTATTCATTTAAATGATCTTCAAAATCTTTTATATGTTCTTTTTTAACTAGGCTGTAATCTAAAACTGACATAGAAATATAACCGTCTCTTACAGCATCTGCATCTGTTATAGAGTCATCTGGTATTGGACTTCCTTGCAAACTGTATCTATATTTTTTATTTGCATTACCAGACTCAACCTCAACCGGCCTAGATGGAGAGCCCCTTTTAGATAAGTTAGTTACTTTAATACCCCTACACTCTTCTTCTGATAGATCTGGAAAATTAATATTAATAACTTTTCCAAGAAATTTATCTGGAAGATTGCTAATCTTATTGATAAGTTCAGCGGCTTTATTAACAATGAAATCTGAATTCTTTGTATCGTATGATGCAACTGAAAGAGCTACGGGAGGATATTTAAGACTTCTTCCACCAATAGCCGCTCCAACAGTCCCTGAATATAAAACGTCACTTCCTATATTGGCTCCATGGTTAATCCCTGAAACTACAATATCAAATTCAAAATCTACGATACTGAGAAGTCCAAGATAAGTACAGTCTGCTGGAGTGCCATCAACTGCATAAATTCTTTCATCTACTTTTCTAACTTCAATTTCTTTTAAAAAGGAAATTGCACAGCTCATACCACTGCAGTTATTTTCTGGAGCAACCATCCATACTTCATGCTCTTCGCTGAGTTTTTTGTATAAATTTTTGATATTAGGAGCATCATAACCATCATCATTTGTGAGTAATATTTTCATAAAATACCTTTTAAGTTTACCGATGATTGGACGGCTATAGCTTGATTTCTTCCTATAATACCAATCTTTTCTGAGGTTGTGGCTTTTAAACCAATTTTTGATATTGGTATCTCTAAAATCTCAGATAGAGAGGCTAGAATCCTATCCCTATGGGGATTAATTTTTGGAGATTCGCAGATAATAGTTGTATCTACATTGTATATCTCAAGCCCAAGCTCATTAATCTTAGTAAGACAAAATTTTATAATCTCCTTGCTATCCATTCCCTGATTAACCTGGTCTTTATCTGAAAAAAACATACCAATGTCTCCAAGACCAGAAGCTCCTAAGAGTGAATCAGCGATAGAGTGCAATAAAACATCTCCATCTGAATGAGCTTCAATAGAATAATCACATTCAATTATGCATGCTCCGATTAAAATACCATTTCCAGGTTTGTAAGTATGAAGGTCGAAACCAGTCCCTGTTCTTGTTAAAAATTGACTGAGGAGTTCTAGATCTTCTTTATGGGTGATTTTAATATTCGAAGATCTACCATCAATTCTTGAGATAGTGTAGTTTGCTGATTCCATTGCAAATGATTCATCAGGAGCTATTATATTTTTGCTTAAGAGAGTTTGGATTGACAGTTTTAATTCTGGATATTTACAGATTTGGGGTGTTTGAACTAAGTAAAAATTAGCCTTGTCTTCTGAAAGGTCCCTGTTCTCTCCAATCCTTTTTATAGAATCTACAACTGGTATTGAGAAAATAGAGCAATCTACTTTTGATCTTATTAGTTCATTATAAATATCTACTATGTCATGCTCATTTATATTTGGCCTTGCTGCGTCATGGGTAATGACAAACTCAAATTCAGATGCTTCCTCATGATTTAGTGCGTTCAGAACAGATTTAGATCTAGAATTACCCCCCTCTACAATCAAAATTTTAGAGTTTCCGTAAAAGCTTTGATTCTTAATATACGCATCATCAGAAGAGATCGGAATAATAATTTTAGAAACAAGATTTGAATTTAAAAATGGCTCAACCGAATGCTCGATAACTGATTTTCCGTTCAAAGAGGCGTATTGTTTTGGAAGAGAGAAATCAAACCTTTCGCCTATTCCCGCTGCTGGGATTACTGCTAGTAACTTATTAGTCATCTTTTTTGTCTAGTTCCTTTTCTTTAAAAGAGATAAATTCCTCATCGGGATAAGTTAAATTTAATTTTTCTCTAGCAAAATTTTCAACATGTTCAGTAGAATTTTGTGCATTTTCAATCTCGAACTCTAGAATATCATTTTGGTCTTTTAAGGAGTTATTTTTTTTAACTTGGAAGTTATTTTCATTTAGAAGTGATAATTTTTTAGAATAACTATTTTCACCAAAAAAAATACTGTTAAGAAGAATTATAAGAACTAATAACAAGAATGAGGCTAGTAAATAGAATAGTCTATTCATTAAACAAACTTAAGCCTGAAAACTCCTCTTCTATCCAAAGCAACCTATTGTATTTAGCCACCCTATCAGACCGGCAAGGAGCTCCAGTTTTAATTTGTCCAGCTCCAAGACCCACGGCTAAGTCTGCTATGGTGGTATCTTCAGTTTCTCCAGATCTGTGAGAGATAATAGATTTATAGTTGTTTAAATTAGCTAAATGAATAGTTTCAATAGTTTCAGTAATGGAGCCTATCTGATTAAATTTAATTAATATTGAATTTGCTAAACCATTATCTATGCCTTCTTTAAATATCTTTTTATTAGTTACAAAAAGATCGTCGCCAACTAATTGGCATTTAGACCCAATTTTTTTAGTTAGGGTCTTCCACCCATCATAGTCGTGCTCATCCATTCCATCTTCAATTGAAATAATTGGATATTTATCTACCAAGCTCTCCAAATAGGAAGCAAATGAGTCTGAATCTAGAGATCTTCCCTCTCCCGATAAATTATAATTAGTACCATCAAAAAACTCACTTGCAGCGCAATCTAATGCCAGAAATACATCCTTACCAGGTTCTAAATTAGATGCCTTTATAGATTGAAGGATCAGCTGAATAGCCTCTTCATTGGATTGAAGATTGGGTGCAAAACCTCCTTCGTCTCCAACAGAAGTAGAGAGATTGTTATCTTTTAAAATACTCTTAAGGTTCCAGTAAATTTCTGATGACCATCTCATGGCTTCCTTAAAAGTGCTTGCACCTTTAGGAATAATCATAAACTCTTGAATATCAATATTATTATCTGCGTGCTCTCCACCATTTAAAATATTAAGCATCGGCATGGGCAGGTTGGATGAAGTAACATCTCCTGTAATATCTCTATAAATATCGGAAAAATGACTATGCAATGGTATCTTTTTATCTTTAGCTGCAGCGTGAGAGACCGCTAGTGAAACAGCAAGAAGTGCATTTGCGCCTAAGTTAGATTTATCATCAGTTCCGTCAAGCTCGATTAATTTTTGATCGATTAGTTTTTGATTTTTAGGGTCAAGTCCTATTAATACCGGGCAAATAATATTGTTAATGTTATCTACGGCCTTTTCAACTCCCTTTCCCATATAAAAGCTATCCCCATCTCTTAACTCTAAAGCTTCCTTTGTTCCTGTTGATGCGCCACTTGGAACCATAGCCATAGCATTAGCACCAGAATCAAGAACGACATTGCATGAAACCGTGGGAAGACCTCTTGAATCCAGAACTTGTATAGCTTTTATTGATTGAATTGATGTCATTAATACTAAGAAATATGTAGGTTATCTTGTTCCTTTATAAACATATCAAGATCTTTAACTTGCTTAAGAAAGGGTTCCAGCATATCCAATCTTAAGGCACATGGACCATCGCACTTTGCATTATCAGGATCAGGATGAGCTTCTAGAAATAATCCAGCTATCCCTTGGGAAATTCCAGCTTTTGCTAAACTTAAAAGGTACTCCCGTCTTCCTCCAGCAGCATTGCCAAGGCCTCCTGGAAGTTGCAGTGAATGTGTTACATCAAATATTACAGGTTTATTTAGATTCTTGAGTATTTGAAAGTTTAAGGTGTCTACTATTAGATTGTTATAGCCAAAAGAATTTCCCCTCTCACATAAAGTTATTTTACTATTGCCGGCAGATTCACATTTTTGAATAATATTCTTCATTTCTGGAGCTGATAGAAATTGTGGTTTTTTAAACTGAAGAATCGATTTAGTACTAGCTGCAGCTGCAACTAGATCAGTTTGACGAGCTAAAAAAGCTGGAATTTGAACAATCTCACATACCTCACTTACAGGCATTGCCTGATTTGGTTCATGAATATCTGTAATGGTAGCAACATCAAATGTATCAGAGACCTCTTGAAGAATTCTTAATCCCTCATCAATTCCCGGACCTCTAAATGATTCAATAGAGCTTCTGTTGGCCTTATCAAAAGAACCTTTAAAAATATAATTGATATCTAGTTTTACAGAAATTTCTTTAAATTTTTCTGCTACTTGCATTGCAAGATCCCTAGACTCTAAAACATTTACTCCGCCCATCAAGGTCATTGGCTCATTGTTTCCAATCGTAAAGTTTTTTAGTTCAAGATCATTCATAATTACTTGGTTATTGTACTCTTAATATAGCTATTGAAAATAGGATGGCCATCTCTAGGATTTGATGTAAATTCTGGATGGAATTGACAGGCTAAAAACCACTTGTGATCGGTAATTTCTATCATCTCAACAAGCTTGCCATCTATAGATGTTCCAACAACATCGAGCCCAGAGCTTATGATCATATCTTTGTAATGAGGATTGACCTCATACCTATGTCTATGTCTTTCAACAATCTCTTCGTTTTTATACATCTTATATGCCTTAGAGGTTTTTTTAAGTTTACATGCTTGGCCTCCCAATCTCATGGTGCCCCCTAGATCTGAATTTTTATTTCTCTTTTCTTTCTTTCCAGAAATATCATTCCATTCTGTGATTAATGCTATTACTGGGTGCTTAGTTTCGGAATTAAATTCCGTACTATTAGCCCCTTTTAACTTTAAAACATTTCTTGCAAATTCAATAAGAGCAACTTGCATACCTAGGCAAATTCCAAGATATGGTATTTGATTTTCTCTTGCAAATTTACAAGCCTGAATCATTCCCTCTACACCTCTTTCACCAAAGCCACCCGGAACAAGAACGGCATCGGCATTTGATAGTACCTTGCTTACATTTCTTGAATTTATGGTTTCGGCTTCAATAAGATTAATATTTACCTTTGTTTTGTGCTTAATCCCAGCATGCTCTAGAGCTTCATTTATAGACTTGTATGAATCCTGAAGTTCAGTATATTTTCCAACAAAAGCTACATTCACCTCTTTCTGGGGGTTTAATTTAGCGCTTACAACCCTTTTCCAATCTGATAGCTTTGGTTTGATGGATTTAATTTTTAATTTTTTAAGAATAATTTCATCAACCTTTTGTTTATTTAATAAAAGCGGGATTGAGTAAACAGTTTCCACATCATGCATTGAGATGACGTTATCCTGAGGTACGGAACAAAATAATGCTATTTTCTTCTTTTCATCCTTAGGGAGCTCTTGATCAGACCTGCATATTAAGCAATCTGGGCTAATTCCTAGAGATCTTAGCTCCTTGACTGAATGTTGAGTTGGTTTGGTTTTTAGCTCACCTGAAGCTTTAATAAAAGGGACTAGTGTTAAATGAACAAATGCCCAAGATGTTAATGGAAGCTCTAAAGCCATTTGTCTAATCGCCTCAACAAAAGGCTGACTTTCAATATCTCCAACAGTTCCACCTATTTCTACAATTGCGATATCCCTTCCTTGACCGCCTTCTTTAATTCTTTTTTTGATCTCATTTGTAATATGAGGGATGACTTGAACAGTTCCACCAAGATATTTACCCTTTCTTTCATTACGAATAACAGTTTCATAAACTTTACCTGCAGTAAAGTTATTTTTCTTTGAAGCCTGGAATCTTACAAACCTCTCATAATGACCTAAATCTAGATCTGTCTCTGTACCATCATTGGTAACAAAAACTTCACCATGTTGAAATGGACTCATAGTTCCTGGATCAACATTTATATATGGATCTACTTTAATTAGGGAAACTGATAAGCCTCTTGCCTCTAGCAAAGCCCCTAATGAAGCTCCAGCTATGCCTTTACCGAGGGATGAAACCACTCCGCCTGTTATGAATATGTACTTAGTATTTGCCATCATTTAATTGAATCATGATGGGATAACAGAATAACAGAATAAGATTAATAGTAAAATAATAATTTATAAATGAATAAGGAATACTAGAGAGCTTTATAAGTTCTCTTCACTCTTGATTTAATTCTGATCATTAGGTCATAAGAAATAAGCTTATTAAAACTTGTTAAGTTGTTTATTGAAGATTCTGGAGAAAAGAATTCACACCAATCACCAATTTTACAATCTTTAACGTTTGTAATATCAATGGTAGTGACATCCATGCTTACTTTCCCAAAAATTAATACATCTTCATTATTTATTTTTAGTTTTGTGCCATCTTTTAAAGAATGTGGAAGTCCGTCTGCATAACCCATATAGACAGTGGCAATCTTCATATCTGATTCTGCAACTGCCCTTCCATCATAACCAACTCTTTCACCTTTTTTTATAGTTCTTATATTTACTATAGGGGATCTGAGAGTCATTGCGGTTTGCATCTCCTCATTGCCAATATAGCCCCCAAAAATTCCTATTCCAACCCTAACCCAGTCAAATGAATATTCAGGAAAATTTATAACACAACCAGTATTTGCGATACTTTTGGATACATTTGAACTTAATCTTTTAGATAGATCTTCAAAAGATTTAAACTGCTCATTATTTGAAGGACTGTTCTTATCATTTGATGCAGAAAGGTGGGACATTAGGGTAAAATTTTTATCTGATAGATGATTGTTATAAATATCCAAAAAATCGTTAATTTCAAAGCCAAGCCTGTTCATTCCTGTATTGATTTTAAACCAGAGATTTTCATAAAATTTATTTTCTCTTATTATATTGAATTGATGTTGGTTATGAACAACCAAATCTAGAGAGTGCTTAACTGACTCAATAAAATCATCCTGAGAGTAAACTCCCTGCATTAACAAGATCTTTTTTTTTGAAATTTTTCTTAACTCTATTGCCTCCTCAAGTCTAACAACACCATAACCATCGACGATATCATCTATATCTTTAACTATATTTGGTAGAATATGACCATATGCATCAGACTTGATAACTGCCATGAACTTAGATGAGTTGACTATCTTAGATTTAAGATAGATTATATTTTTTCTGACTATTAAGGGATCAATTAAGAGTTCTGTCTTTAGCCTTGTCACTTAAAATTTGTCGGAGTATCCATCTGGAACATAGCCATCATTAGCAAAATTTTCGAAACGTGTGAATTCTTTTAAGAATGTTAGATTAACTGTTCCTATTGGCCCATTTCTTTGCTTGCCTATTATTATTTCTGCTTTATTTCCTTGATCTGTGTCCTCGTTATAGACTGCATCTCTATAAATAAAGAGAATGACATCAGCATCCTGCTCAATTGCACCAGAGTCTCTTAGATCGGCCATGATAGGTCTTCTATTAGGTCTCTGCTCTACAGCCCTGTTTAACTGAGATAATGCAATAACGGGAACATTAAGCTCTTTAGCTAATGATTTTAAAGACCGAGATATCTCAGAAATCTGATTAACTCTATTTTCAGCCGAGGTAGGTAGCTGCATTAACTGAAGGTAGTCAACAACTATCATAGACAAACCACCTTCTTCTTGTCTGGCAAGTCTTCTGGCTTTTGCTCTAAGTTCCATTGGTGAAAGCATGGAGCTATCATCAATCCATAAAGGCAAGTCTTTTAATCTTCCAGCCTCTTGAAGCAATAATTTAAGCTCACCATCATTTAATTGGCCTGATCTAACCTTTTGCTGATCTAGTTTGCACATTCCTGAAAGCATTCTTGTAGTAAGAGATTCCCCAGGCATCTCTAAACTAAATATAAGAACAGCACCTTTCCTTTCTCTATCGAGCAAAACATTCTCCGCCATGTTCATTGCAAAAGCTGTCTTACCCATACTAGGTCTTCCTGCAACTATAATAAGATCTCCATCTTGGATGCCTAATAACTCTTTATCTAAGTCTTTAAAACCAGTGGAGGATCCTATTAAACCTCCTTTTTTTTCTGATAATTCATGTAACTTATCCATAGTACTTGGGATAAGGGTTTTCATTGATTTGAGAGTATCGTTGTCTTGGCTGGCTTCATCATTCAAAGCAAAGATCATGCTTTCAGCTCTATCCAATAGAGCAAGACCGTCCTGCCCTTGGGGACTTTTAATAAGCTCTGAAATATCAGTATTAGTCTTTATTAACCTTCTGGTAATCGACCTTTGTCTTATTATTTCAGCATAAGCTTCGAGGTTTGCTGCTGATGGTGTGGAGGTGGCAAGTTCTATTAAATAATTTTTTCCACCAACCTTATTTAAAGAATTTTTATTATCTAATTTCTCAGAGACAGTAATAGGATCAAGAGGTTTATTTTCCTCTACAAGCTCTGACATGGATTCAAAGATGATCTGATGGTCTCTGCCTTCAAAATCACTGTCTTTGATTACTTGAATTACTGTATCAAACCTTTGAGTCTCGAGCATAAGACCGCCCAAGACAGCTCTTTCAGCCTCTCTGGATTGTTCGTTTTGGTTTATTAATAAGTCAGACATTGGAATATGATTTTTACATCATATTTTAAAATATACAACTACTCTGCTAATACTTTTACAGTTACTTCAGCTGAGACTTCTGGATGAACACTAATTACAATCACATGATCGCCAACTTCTTTAATTGGTCCGTCTGGTAATTGAACTTCGCTTTTATCAATATCAACATTAATAGCAATAAATGCTTCAGCTATCTCTCTAGTTCCAACTGAACCGTATAGAGCTCCTTCTTCGGTAACTGGAACAGATATTTCACAAATAGATCCTTCGATTGAGTCCGCTCTTCCCTGAGATCTTGTTAGCTGATCAGCTGATGCTGCAGCAAGCTCACCTTTTTTTGCTTCAACTTCTGCAACATTCTTGTCGCTTGCAAAGGCTGCTTTCTTTTGCGGAATTAGGAAGTTTCTAGCATAACCAGAATTAACCTGAACTACGTCTCCAATCTCACCAAGTCTTTGTATTTTGTCTAAAAGTATAATTTTCATAATCTTATTTGTGCATATCCGTATATGGTAAAAGAGCTAAAAATCTAGCAATTTTAATTGATTTAGTAACTTTTCTTTGGTTTGAAGCTGATATGCCAGTAACTCTAGCAGGAATAATCTTCCCTGTTTCAGTTATGAATTGCTTCAATATATCTGTATCTTTGTGATCAAACTTTTTTGGTAGGTCGTACTTGCTCATATTATTCTGTTCCCTCTTTAGCATCATCAGATTTATCTTCTTTTACTTCTTTTTTTGGAGCTTCTATTTTCACTTCTTTTTTAGAAACATCATTTTCTGATGAAATTTCAGGCTTCTTATTTCTAGATTCTATGAGAAGACTTGAATCTTCAGCTACATGCTCTTTTACAACTAAAAATAAATGTCTAATGATTGATTCATTATATTTAATTTTTGTTTCTACCTCTAATAACTTTGAAGGGTCTCCTTCTAGATTAAATAAAATATAGTGACCTTTGTTGTGGTTTGTTATTGAATAGGCTAATTGCCTTCTACCAACATCCTCTGTTTTAATAATTTTAAATGAATTATCTGATAATAATTTTTCAAAATCTTTTTTGAACTCGTCTACCTTAGAAGAAAGGTTAGGATTTAGGATGATAACTGCTTCGTATTTATTCATTTTTTACCTTATGGTTAAAGATTTTTACCTTTATTGGTTAAAACCAAGGAAGACGCATTCTAATGTAATTGATTTTTAGAATCAATACTCGCTTTTAACTATTTTTAAAAGCTTTGCAAACCAGCTTTGTCCCTGCTCTGCTATTAAGTCTTGATTTGTCTGCTTAAACCCATGATCAACGAGCCCTATTGATGTGGCATAGATTGGATTTTGTAGAATACTTTCCATACCAGTAAATTTATTGGGGATACCTAGTCTGACTGAGGTTTGAAAAATAGACTCAGCAAGTTCAACGACACCTTCCATTTTAGAAGTGCCTCCAGTGAATACAATGCCGGCAGAAATTTTATCTTCGAACCCATTTCTACTTATTTCAGCCCTTACTAATTCAAACAATTCTGTATATCGAGGTTGAACAATATCTGCTAGTGAGGTTCTTGATAGCTCGCGCGGCGGCCTACCTCCAACACCAGGAACTTCAATACTTTCATCTTCTTTAGTAAACTCTGCAACTGCGCAGCCATGCTTTTGTTTAATATCTTCAGCCTGAGGAGTTGGAGTTCTTAATGCTTGGGCAATATCACTTGTAACTTGATCTCCAGCTATTGGAATAACGCCTGTAAAAACAATGGATCCAGAATTAAAGATAGCTATGTCTGTAGTGCCTCCTCCTATATCAACCAAGCAGACACCCAACTCTTTCTCATCTTCAGATAATATAGAATGTGAACTAGCTAGCTGCTCTAATACAAAACCATCAACTCCTAGACCGCAATTTTTAATACATTTCTCTATATTTTTTAATGCGCTGTTTGCACAGGTGACAAGATGAACCTTGGCCTCAAGTCTTACCCCTGACATTCCAAGAGGATCCAGACTTACCTCTTGATTATCAATAATATATTCCTGAGGAAGAACATGGAGAACATTTTGATCTGAAGGTATGGATACAGCTTGTGCAGAATCTATGACCCTGTCAATATCGTACGAAGTTACTTCTTTATCCTTGATGCCTACTGCACCATGAGAATTTAAACTCTTTATGTGATTGCCTGCAATTCCAACATAAACTGATTTAATCTTATCTTCGATCATAGACTGAGCTTGTTCAACCGCTTTATTAATTGCGTCTGTTGTAGCGTCAATATTAACAACAACTCCTTTTTTTAAACCACTAGAAGGGTAAGAGCCCAGTGCAATGATTTCTAATTTATTTGATTCATTGTATTTTCCTACAATACAAACGACCTTGGATGTACCAATATCCAGCCCAACGATCATATTAGAATTTTTTGTGTTATTTGCCATAATCCAATGCAACTCCGTCTTTGTATCTTAAATCTATCATACTAGGTATTGATCTTCTTTCGTACAAGTAATTTAGAGTATCTTCTAGGGTTTTAAACTTACTTTTAGAAATGTTTTTTCCAAACTTAATGTTAAATTTCTGAGTTTTGACCTGCCAACCAGATACATGATCATAATTAATCATCTCTACGATTAATGGGTAGTTTTTTTGCTGAATTTCTTTTATAGATTCGATAATAAAAAGAATTTCATCTCTATTGGTTATAGGTCCATTGACTCTAATTAAGTCTAATTGAGTTTGATCAAACTTAAATAGATTAGAATTTTCATCAACATAATGTTTTTCATTAAGAATGTAGATTGGTTTTTTATTAATTATTGAGACTGAAACTTCTTTTGTAAGCGGGTGTGATTTTAGATAATAAGATTTTATCCAATCTTGGTCGAGTAAAATTTTCTCAACATCATTTTTAGATTTAATATTATTTAAATCTTTTGTTAGTTGCGTTTGAGAGCTTAGGTAAAAATCTGATTCATAAGTAATATTAATAATGAAGTTGTTTGCTGATAAGTTAAAGCAAAAAATTACGAACAAGGCCGGTAAATAAATATTAGTAGGGCGACGCATCTATAATTTTTTTGACAATATCTTTGTATGAAAGTCCAATAAAGCTTCCTGATTTAGGAACACAGCTATGAGATGTCATACCAGGAACTGTATTAATTTCAATCACATAAAATACGCCTTCCCTGTCCTGTAGAAGGTCAACTCTTGCACAGCCACTGCATCCCAAAGCATTATAAGCATTTAATGAAATATCATTTATCTCATTTAATGCAGTGTCAGATAGTTTTGTCTCGACCAAATCAGTTTCATTAGAAATATATTTTGCATCATAGTCATAAAATTCATTGTCCGTAACTATCTCTATTGCCGGCAAACATTTATTGTTTATTATGGTTACTGTAAATTCCTTTCCTTCTACATACTCTTCAAATAGAAAGCCTCTTTTACGATTAGTGCATGATTCATAGGATTTCTTTAGATCTTCATCATTGGTAATTTTAAAAATATCTACGCTTGAGCCATCTTCCTCTGGCTTAAGAAATATTGTATTAAAAGGTTTAAATTTATCAAAAGATTTATCTTGCAATCCATTCTGTAAAATATCTTTACTAAACTCGCTAATCTCAAGCCATTTAGGAGTATTTATATTATTTGCTTTCAATATTTCTTTAGATTTTCTTTTATTCCACGTATTTACACACGCAGAAGATCTGGACCCAGTGAATGGAATATTTAGTTCATCTAATTTTTTTTGGAGACCGCCGCCTTCACCTTCGAAACCATGCAAAGCAATAAATATTAGATCATTATTTTTAAGTTCGGTGAGGTCTATAAGGTCATTAAAATCAATTAAGCTAGATTCATGGCCGAGCGCACGGACTGCTTCATAAATTCCGCTACCACTCTGCAAAGAGATCTCCCTTTCAGATGAAGAGCCTCCGTAAATCACCGCTATATTCTTTAGATTTTCCATTTGTCTTTTATTAATTCACATACACCGGAAACACTTCCAGCTCCCTGCGTAACAAATATATCGAAGCTATCCGATTTCGCTTCAATAATTTTTAAGATATCATCATGATCTTTAATATGGGATATATCTTTATGTCCTAGTTGTTTTATAGTCTCAACCATTGTTCGTGAATTTATTCCCTTAATTGGTTTCTCGCTAGCTGCATATATATCTAGGAGGATAAGTGAATCAATTTTATTTAAAACATTTATAAAATCATCAAAAAGCTGCGCTGTTCTAGTATATCTATGTGGTTGAAAAACCATGCATACCCTGCTTTTGGGATATTCCTCACGAATAGCCTTAATATTAGCTAATATCTCAATAGGGTGATGTCCATAGTCGTCTATTAAAATTTTACTATTTAGATTTATTAATAAATTATGCTTTTCATATCTTCTGCCAACTCCAGTAAAGTCTTTAATTCCTTTTTTAATATCCTTCAGAGTTAACCCCTCTTCAATACAAACAGCGACGGATGCAGCCGCATTGAACACATTATGAAGACCTGGGATTTGTAATTGAAAAGCATGTATCTTATTTCTCTGATGATCTTTAATTTCAAAGAATTGATATCCATCTTTAAATTCGGCACCTAGGATTTGAAAGTCTGATTTATGAGACTTGCCGAACGTAATTTGTTTTCTTGATATTCTCTTAGCTATTTTCTTTATGTTTCGGTCATCTCTATTGATTACCATGTATCCAAAAAAAGGTACGTTCTCTGAAAATTTAACAAATGCATCTAAAAGGTTCTCAAAATTATTATCATAGTGAGCCAAATGATCGTCATCTATGTTAGTAAGAACTGCTACATCAGGCTGAAGATGTGTAAATGATCCATCACTTTCATCAGCTTCTGCTATTAAATAACTTCCTTCACCTAAGTCTGAATTTTCATCAGTACTGAGAACCTTTCCTCCTACAACATATGTCGGACTCAGACCAGCTTGGCTAAAAACCTTAGCAATCATACTAGTTGTTGTTGTTTTACCATGACTTCCAGCAACAGCAATACTTTCATATCCTTTCATAATACTTCCAAGCATTTCAGCCCTAGGTATTATGGTTATTCCTTTATCTTGAGATTCAATTATCTCAGGATTTTTTTTATCAATAGCAGATGAGACAACTACAAGGTTAGCTCCGTTGATTTGATTTTTTTTATGGCCTATAAAGACCTTTGCTCCATTTTTTCTTAATTTTTTTAACTCAGATGAATCGGTTAAGTCAGAACCAGAAATCTTATAGCCTTTTTGCAATAAAACTCTAGCAATACCAATCATGCCGGCACCGCCAATTCCTACAAAGTGTATATTTTTAATTTTTTTGAAAAAATTCATCTTATGCCTAAACTTTCTATAACTTTTGTTGAAATAGTTTGAGTTGCTTTTATATGATCCATATTATTATTTTCTTTCCATTTATTGAAAAGTCGCTGAGAGATTATGCTATTAATCTTTTCCTTTAAAGCAGTCTCCCCAGATTCTTCTAGATGAATTATACCCATATTAATACTCTCAATATGTTTAGCATTATAAAACTGATGATTATCAATTGATGATGGTAGAGGAATCATTAGCACGCCTTTAGACATTGAGGTAATTTCTGAAATACTTAATGCACCGGACCTACTAATAATGAAATCAGACCAATCTATCAAGCTTTCTGGATTTTTATAAAATTCCTTAACCTCAAAATTTAATTCTGTTTCTTGATATAGCTCATTTACTAAATCTAATTTATTCTCACCACATTGATGTTTTATATTTATCTCATGGGGACTATTTTTGAACGCAATAGGTATATTCTTGTTAATATATTCAGATCCCTGGCTGCCGCCAGTTACATAAATATTTATTGCATGTCCCTGTCTTGCTTCAAGGTTATTTG
>OJCJ01000128.1_pt1 | contig 15780 bp, 14 predicted proteins | sample 1591811 | NCBI WGS metagenome assembly OJCJ01 (sample SAMN05416758, study PRJEB24817) | seawater metagenome | isolation source: Sea water | place: Canada:Atlantic | collected 2013-07
AGATGTAGAGAGGTCTCGTGGGCTCGGAGATGTGTATAAGAGACAGTCTTAAAAGGAGATTTGTTATTTGTTGAATTTTTAGAATAAATTGCTGTTTCTAAATCACGTTGATTATCAGAAATTATCATTCCTTTATCACCAAAAAGCTCAACTCTTTGATCATACCCAAAGCTACAGTGTCGTGAATTTGTAATAATACACTGAACCCCTTTTTTAGATCTCATTATAACAGTTGCTAACTCTAAATCTTTTACTTTTCTAAATTTTTTATCTGAAAAATATTCACCTGTAGCAAAAACAGACTCAAACTCGTCTGAACCAGTATAATATCTAGCTAAATCAAAATCGTGTATCATCATATCTTTAAAAATACCTCCAGAAGTTTTCAAATAACTTAAAGGAGGTGGAGCAGGGTCACGGCTTGTAATTATTATTTTTTCCAGCTTGCCTATCTTACCTTTGATTAAGTTTTTTCTTAAAGAGTTATGAGCTGGATCGTATCTTCTATTAAACCCTATTTGAATTTTAGGATTATATTTCTTAATATTATTTTTACATTGATTAATTTTTTTCAAATCTAAATCTAAAGGTTTTTCACAGAAAACAATTTTCTTATTTTTGACTGCTCCTTCTATATATTTTAAGTGAGTATTCGTACTTGTTGCTATGAAGATACTTTTAATGTTTTTATCTTTAAAGGCTATATTAGGATTTTCAATAGCAATACATTGATATTTTTTTGAAAATTTTTTTGTTAAATTTTTATCTAAATCAAAAATATATTTTAAATTAAACTCAGGGTGATTGACTAAATTCTCAGCATGCATTTGGCCAATTCTACCAAGACCAAATAAAGCTATATTTATTATATTTTTACCCATCTTTTTCTTTTAGAGGAAATTTTACATGCATTTATAAATTTTGCAGTTTCTAGTCCCTCATCTTCATTTGGATAAAAAAATCTTTTCTTAGACTTACTTTTAATTGAGTCTGCAAACTCTCTATAGATGTTTGCAAAAGCATCTAAATAACCCTCTGGATGACCAAATTTTATTCTAGAAAATTTTGAGGAAAATCCTGCATTATGAAAATCTCTCTCCAGTAACTTAACAGCACCTTTTGCTGGGTTTAATTTTAGATAGTTAGGGTCATTCTGTACCCACTCCAAACTTCCTTTAGTACCAAATATTCTTATTCTTAAACCATAAACTCCACCTCTTGCCATTACACTTGTCCAAAACATTCCTTTAGCTCCATTAGCAAAGTTAATCATCACTTGAGCATTATCATCCATTTTAATTTTATTTGAAATTTGTTTGATGTCAGCAAAAACGGTTTTTCCCTTTAATCCAGAAATATATGATGCCAAATGATAAGAATGTGTTCCAATCTCATTAAGGACAGCTGAAGCACCAACAATCTTATTATCTAGTTTCCATTTTAATTTTTTCTTTGCATTTTTTGAAGTTATATTCTCTCCTCCAGACCAATCCTGAATATATTCAACATTAACATATTCAACTTTTCCTATCTTTCCTTTTTCAACCAGAACCTTAGCTTCTCTGACCATAGGGTAGGCAGAATAATTATGAGTTAGGGCGTACTTAATTTTTTTATTAGATTTAATTTTTTTATATAATTTTTTGGCTTGTTCCAAATTTCCTGCAAATGGTTTATCAGAAATAATATGAATATCTTTATCAATAAATTTCTCTGCAATAATTTGGTGACTTGCTGGAGGTGTCATTATGGATACAACTTCAATACAATCTTCTCTTTTTGACTCATTATCTGCCATCTCTTTAAAATTCGAGTAGCATCTATCTTTTGCAATCCCAATACTTTGCCCAAATCTAACTGATAATTTTGCATTTCTTGAAAAAACACCAGCAACTATCTCATATTGATTGTCAAATCTGGCAGAAATTCTATGTACATGACCGATCCAAGATTTTGGACCCCCACCAACTATTCCTAAAGATAATTTTTTTGTTTTCATTGTGTTTGCAGTTTCATATATCATAACAAAAAAAAATATTATGTCAGTAAAATTAGGAATAGCACCTATAGCATGGAGCAATGATGATATGCCTGAACTTGGTGGTGATACTCCTTTAGAGCAATGTCTTTCAGAGGCTAGTGAAGCTGGTTTTTCGGGAATAGAGTCTGGTGGAAAATTTCCAAAAAAATCAGATGAATTAATTCCAATGCTAGAAAAACATAACTTAAGACTATGTTCTGGATGGTATGGGGCTAACCTCAGAAAGAACTCTGTGAAAGATGAAATTAAATTAATACAAGAGCAATTAATTCTTTTTAAGAATTGTGAAGCACCTTGTATTGTTTTTGCAGAAGTGTCTGGTTCAATAGCAGGTGATCAATCAAGAGCATTATCAACAAGACCACAAATGGATAAGGATGGATGGAAAGATTTTTGTAAAAAAATATCAGAAATTAGTAAATATCTTGAAGATCAAGGTATGCCTCTAGCATATCACCATCACATGGGTACAGTCATTGAAACACAGAATGATACTGAAAGGTTATTAGAAAGTACGTCAGAGCATGTTAAATTAATCTTAGATACTGGACACATGTTATTTGCTAATGGAAATTCCTTAGAAATTTATGATAAATTTAAAGATAGAATTATTCACATTCATTGCAAAGACATGAGAAAAAATATTTTAGATAAATCATTGAACGATGATTTAAGTTTTAGACAGGCATTTTTAGAGGGTGCTTTTACAGTACCTGGTGACGGTTGTATTGATTATAAGCCTTTTTTTGATCTTTTAAAAAAAAATGATTATTCTGGATGGCTTGTTGTTGAAGCAGAGCAGGACCCAAGCAAAGCAAATCCATTAGAGTATGCTAAAATAGGATTTAATTATTTAACTAAAACTTGTGCAGAGTCGAATTTACAAATTATTAAGTAATTTTATAATCTAACTATTTTAGATTTTTCAATTTTATTATCAAAAAAATCAATAATATTTTGAACTGTCTCTTTACCCATTCTAATCATACACTCTTCTGTAAATGCAGCAGTATGAGGGCTTAAAAATACTTTGTCATTCTTTAATAAAGGATTATTTTTTTCTGGCGGTTCTATTTCAAATACATCCAATCCTGCACCAAAAATTAAATCTTCATTTAATGCTTGATCTAGATCGTATTCGTTAATTATTCCACCTCTAGCAGCATTAATAATAATACAATTTTTTTTCATTGTTTTTAATAAATTTAGATTAATCATATTTTTTGTTTCATTGTTTAAAGGTATATGTAATGAGATAGCATCCATTGTCTTGACAGCTTCTTTCAAGTCTTCAACTTTTTTTCCACCTAAAGACTCAATTATTTCAGATGAAACAAATGGATCATAAACAAAAACATTCATTTCAAAACCTAAGCATCTCTTGATCAAGCATTGACCAATCCTACCAAATCCCGCAATCAAGATATTTTTGCCCCATATTTCTATAGTTTTTGGCAATTTATTTCTGTCATTAAAATTACCTGTTTTAACACAATCATCGTACATACTTTTTCTTTTTGAAATACTAAGAAGCATAAAAATTACATGTTCCGCTACTGCTACAGCATTTGCTGTTGATGTTATAGCAATTGTAATATTATTTTTTTTACAGGCATCTAAGTCAATATTGTCATATCCAACTCCGTGTCTTGATATAATTTTTAGTTTTTTTCCAAGATCTATAATTTCACCAGATAACTTACCAGTTCTTAGTGAAGCACCATCACAATTTACAATTTTTTGTTTTAAAGCTGGATCATTTATATCTTCAATTATTTCAAACTCATAATCAGGATGGTTTGTTAATAATTTTGGTCCTGCTTCATTTATACTTTGAATTATAAGAATTTTTTTTTTATCTGACACTTTTTTAATAGGCCTTAGACTCTTCCATCTTTGAAGAACCTTTCATTTTTTCTACAATACTTTTTGAGCCTGCACTCATTGCTCTTTGATCAGATCCAATTGTTACAAAATTAAAACCTTTATTAATCATTTTAAGTGCATACTCAGGTGTTCCATTGTGGATACCTGCAAAAATATTATTTTTTTTAGCATGCTCTAAAATTCTTAAAATTTCTGAATATGCTTTTGAATCTTCTGATCTGTCAAAACCTGGTTCTTCACCTATAGCTAAACTCAAGTCGGCAGGGCCGATATATATTCCATCAATACCAGGTACAGACATTATGTCGTCTAATTTTTCTAAAGACTCTTTGGTTTCTATCATGGCGAATTTTAACAATTCAGTGTTTGCATATTTTGCATAATCAGAACCACCATAAATTAGACCCCTAACTGGCCCGAAACTTCTATATCCATGTGGAGGATACATGCAAGCTTGTACAAATTTTTCGGCCTCTTCTTTATTGCTTACCATTGGACAAATTACACCATAGCAGCCGGCATCTAAAATTTTCATTATTTGTCCAGGTTCATTCCAGTTAACCCTAGCAAGTGGTGTTACATCTGTTGACGAAATTGTCTGTAACATAGGTAATGCATTAGTGTAATCGACTAGTCCATGTTGCATATCAATTGTTAGTGAGTCCCAGCCTTGATGAGCCATTACTTCTGCTGAAACAGTACTAGGAATTTGTAACCAACCATTGATTACTGGTTTTCCTTCAGTCATCATTTTTTTTATTTTATTTATTCTCACAAAATTAACCTTTAATACCCATGTGAGTATATTTGACATTTAAATAATCTTTTATTGCCATTGATCCGCCTTCACGACCATAGCCAGTTTGTTTAATACCTCCAAAGGGTGCTTCTGCAATCGCAACAGCAGCAGTATTTACCGCAACACAACCAGATTCTATTAATTCAGAAGCTCTATGAGCTTTCTCCATTGAATTTGTATAAATATAACTACACAAACCAAGATCATTATTATTTGCTCTTTCAATAACCTCATCAAATGTTTTAAAAGATAGCATTGGAACTAAAGGACCAAAAGGTTCTTGTGTCATTATTGTAAAGTCATCTTTAATGTCATCAAAAACAGTAGGTTCATAAAAATATCCTTTATTAAAGCCTGCAGGCCTTTTACCTCCCAACAAAACTTTTGCACCTTCATTCTTTGTTGTTTCAACTAGCTGTTCTATTTCAGCCAATCTTTTGTCGGTTGTTAATGGCCCAAGTTGAACACCTTCATCCATTCCATTACCAATTTTAAGTTTTTTAGTTCTTTCAATAAATTTACTAATAAATTCTTCCTTCTTACTTTCTTGAATATAAAATCTGTTAGGTGAAATACAAACTTGTCCGTTGTTTCTAAATTTTGCAGTAACTGCCATATCAGCAACTTTATCAATATCAGAATCTTCAAAAACTATAAACGGCGAGTGACCACTTAATTCCATAGTAACTCTCTGAACTTTGTCAGCTGCTTTTTTTAAGATAATTTTACCAACTCTAGTTGAGCCTGTAATTGAAACTTTTTTAACAATGTCAGACTCTAGCAATTGTTCAGAGATTTGAGCAGGATCACCTGATAAAAGATTTACTACTCCATCTGGAACACCAGCCTCTTTACAAATATTAACTAGTTCCATTACTGTTCCAGGGGTAATTACATCTGGTTTACAAATTACAGAACATCCTGCTGCAAGTGCTGTTGAAATTTTTCTTGATGCCAAAATTAATGGAAAATTCCATGGTATCAATGCTGCTACTACTCCAACTGGTTGATAGTAAACATGAATTCTTGTATCTGGAAATCTACTTTCTATAGTTTGCCCATAAATTCTTTTTGTTTCTTCAGCGTTCCACTCAAATATATCAGCTGCTCCACCTGCTTCTCCAATACCTTCTGCTAATGGTTTTCCAACTTCTAGAGCCATCCATTTAGCTAAAACATCTTGCTTATCTCTAATTTTATCAGCAATTCTTCTGATAATATAAGATCTTTGCCATGGAGCAGTATCTCTCCAAATTTTCAAACCTTTTTCTGCAGATTTTAAAGCTTTTTGAACATCTTCACGACTAGCTTTAGATGCCTTACCTAGCACCTCTTCTGTAGCGGGATTTATTACGTCGTATGTTTCATTATTTGATGATGCTTGCCACTTGCCATCGATGAATTGTCCAAATTTATTATACATATTTATTTATAAGGTTTACTTAGTGTGGTTAGTTATTTTATAAGTATTTATATATATATAAAGATAAATTAAAATGAAAAAAATTACACTTACTTGTGCACATGCAATTATTAAATACTTAATTTCTCAAAAAATATTAATTGATGGTAAAAAAGAACCGTTGTTTCCTGGTGTATTTGGAATTTTTGGACATGGAAATGTTGCGTGTTTAGGTCAAGCATTAGAAGAAAATCAGAAAGACCTTCCAACATATAGAGGTCACCATGAACAAAATATGGCTTTGACAGGTATAGGCTATGCTAGAGCAAAAAGAAGACAGCAAATTTTTATAGCAACATCATCTGTTGGACCAGGTGCAACAAACATGGTTACAGCAGCAGGTGTTGCTATGAGTAACAGATTGCCTATATTATTTTTACCTGGTGACACATATGCAAACAGAATACCAGATCCTGTATTACAACAAGTGGAGCATTTTAATAACCCCAGCGTTACAGCTAATGATGCTTTTAAACCAGTAACAAGGTACTTCGATAGAATAACTAGACCAGAACAAATAATTCAATCTTTTCCTAACGCAGTTCAAACTATGTTAGATCCTGCAGACTGTGGTCCAGCTTGCATCTCTCTAAGTCAGGACATTCAAGGGCAAATTTTTGATTATCCAGAGGATTTTTTCAAAGAAAAAATTCATGCTATCAGAAGACCTAGACCTGATGAGTTTCAAATTAAAGAGGCAGCAAATAAAATTAAGTCATCAAAAAAACCAATACTTATATCGGGTGGTGGAGTTTTTTACTCTGATGCTATGGATGCTTTAAGTAAGTTTGCAATCAAACACAATATTCCAGTTGCACAAACTGTAATGGGGTATTCTACAATGAAAAGAGATCACTCACACTATGCTGGTCAAATAGGTGGATTGGGTGGAAAAAATACTAATATGCTTGCAAAACAGACAGATCTTGCAATAGCAGTTGGAACTAAACTTGCAGACTTTACTACAGGATCATGGGCAAACTTTGAAAATAAAGATTTTAAACTTATTTCAATTAATGTTTCAAGATTTGATGCAAATAAACATTTAGCCCAAGCAGTTGTTGGAGATGCAAGAGCTTCCTTAGATGAATTATCAGCTGTCCTAGGCGAGTGGAAAGCACCCAATGAGTGGAATAAAAAATCACAAGTTGAACTTAAATCTTGGAATGAATATGTAGACAAGGAAAGTGCACCAACAAATCAAAAGGTACCTAGTTATGTTCAGGTTGTTGGGGCAGTATATAGAAACTCTGACCCGTCTGACATCGCAGTCACTGCTGCTGGAGGATTAGTTGGTGAAGTTGCCCAGGTTTGGAGACCAAGAGAATTAAACACCCATGAAACAGAGTGGGGGTTTAGTTGCATGAGTTATGAAATATCGGGCGCCCTAGGTATTAAGATGGCAAACCCACATAAAGAAGTAATTTCATTTGTTGGAGATGGATCTTATTTATTAAATAATTCGGATATTTATTCTTCAGTCATTACTAAGAACAAACTTATTATAATTGTTTGTGATAATGGTGGCTTTGCTGTGATCAATAGACTGCAATTATTTAAGGGTGGAAAGGAATTTAATAATTTACTTAAAAGCTCAAACACTCCTGGTTTAGTAGGAGTTGATTTTGCTAAACATGCAGCGAGTATGGGAGCTAAATCTGAAGAAGTGAGTTCAATCTCAGATCTAGAGGAAGCTTTTAAAAGAGCAAAAAAATCAGATAAGACTTATGTAATTTCAATTAAAACAGAACCTTACCAATGGTTAGAAGGTTCAGCTTTTTGGGATAGTCCAACATTAGAAATTCCAACCACAGAAGAAAATAAAGAAGCTTTAAAATTATATAAAGAAGGGAAGAATAAGCAAAGACAAGGCGTATAATTCCTTATGAATAAAATTTTTAAAGTAGGCCTGATTGGATGTGGGCATATATCAGAAACTTATTTTAGAGCGCAAGAATATTTTAATAATATTAGGATAGTTAAATGTGCTGATATCAATATAGATGCTGCAAAAAAATGTGCCATTCATTACAATATAGATGCAGTTAGTATTGAAGATATTCTTAAAGACAAAGAAATTGAAATAATTTTAAACTTAACAATACCAAGTGCACACTTTGAAGTTTCAAAAATGGCATTAGAAAATGGAAAACATTCTTATGCAGAAAAACCAATGTCAGTTAATTTTGAAGATGGTAAAAAATTACTAGAACTTGCTAAAAGTAAAAATTTGTATTTGGGAAATGCTCCTGATACTTTTTTAGGTGGTGGAATTCAAAAAACTAGAGAGTTGATTGATAATGGCGTAATCGGAGATATAAAATTAGGCAATGCAATTTTTGCTTATCCTGGCATTCAATCTTATCATCCTAATCCTGAACCATGGTTTGCAGAAAGTGAAGGAGGACCAGTTATAGATATGGGTCCATATTATTTAACAACTTTGGTAAATTTATTAGGACCTGCAAAGCAAGTGCAAGGAAGATGTGTAAAAGTTTTTGAACAAAGAGAAATTGGAATTGGACCAAAAAAAGGTCAAAAGTTTAAAGTTAAAACACCAACAACTTATCTTGCAACAATTCAATTTGAAAATGATTGTATAATTCAAATTACTTTGTCATTTGATGTTGTTGCTCATCAAAGAAACCATATTGAATTATACGGTAATAAAGGTTCAATAATAGTTCCAGATCCTAATATGTTTGGTGGATCAGCATTTGTTTCTGTGACAGCAGGCGGTAATTGGGGTGAACATAAAACTGATGAAATGCCATTAGGAAAAATAAATATTAAAAGTCAAAGCGTAAGGATGAATGAGTCGTCCACCAATGCCAATTATAGAGGAGCTGGTCTTTCTGAAATGGCTTATGCTATTGAAAATAATTTAGAACATAGATGTAGTGGTGAATTATCTCTTCATGTTTTAGATATTATAGATGCAACTATGAGAGCATCTCAAATAGGAACACCTCAAGAAATCAAAACAACTTGTAAAAAACCAAAACCTTTTCTTTTAGAAGAAATAAAAAAATTAATGAATTAGTATATTCCATAAAATTAAATGAAAAAACCAATTGTTATATCTGATCCATTTCCAAGGACTCTTGATCTCATATTTACTAAACAAAAATTAAAAGAGTTAAAATCTAAATACACATTAATTATTGCTCCAAAAATTAATAAAAGAAATTTTTATGAAAACAATATTCATAAAGCCACATTTATAATGGGTCAGCCAAATTTAGATAAAAACCTTTTAATTAAAGCAAAGAAACTAAAAGCTATTATTAATGTTGAAAGTAATTTTATGGATAATATGGATTATGATTACTGTTTTAAAAAAGGCATTCATGTAATTGCAACATCTCCTGTCTTTTCAAAACCAGTTGCTGAGCTTGCTCTAGGAATGACTTTATCTTTATTGAGAAACATCCATACTGCTCACTCAGATTTTATTAAAGGTAAAGAAAAATATGGCTTAGAAAGTAATCTTAATGCCTCATTATTGTCTGAAAAGAAAATAGGATTATTAGGATTTGGAGATTTGGCTAAGTCTTTATATCCATTGTTATTACCATTTACTAAGGACATAAATGTATATGATCCATGGATACCTAAAAAAAAAATTAAAAAGTTAGGATTTAATTCAATAAATTTAAATCAGATGTTTAAAAATTGTGAAATTATTTATGTTTTAGCGGCTGTGACTACAAAAAATAAAAACCTCATAGATAAAAAATTAATAAATAAAATGAAGTCTAATTCATTATTTATTTTAATGAGTAGAGCAGCAGTTGTAAATTTTAAAGATTTAATTAAAAGAGTTAAAAAAGGTGATTTATTTGTAGCAACAGATGTGTTTCCTGATGAACCAGTAATAAAAAATAATCCAATAAGAAAAGTAAAAAACATCTTATTTTCAGCTCATAGAGCAGGAGCTTTAGAATCAGCCTTCTTTAATATGGGAAATATTGTCTTAAAAGACATGAATCTGGTTTCTAAAAATCTAAAACCAAAATTTTGTAAAATTGCTCAACCTAAAACTGTAAGCTTACTAGCATCAAAACCTGTTGCAATTAATTAATTTTCTTTTTAAGTTGCAGAATGTTTTCTTCAAACAAAATTATTCTAGAAGCCAAAAATATAAGCAAATATTTTGGAACTATCACAGCACTAGAAAATGTTAACTTGAGTGTCAGAGAAGGTGAGTGCTTGGGTGTAGTAGGAGATAATGGTGCTGGAAAATCAACATTAATGAAAGTACTTTCTGGTCTTTACAAGCCAAGTAAGGGGGAGCTTTTTTTTGATGGTAATAAAGAAGTTTTAGATAGTCCAAGAGACTCACAGAATTTAGGTTTGGAAATGGTCTACCAAGATTTGGCTTTGGCAGGAAATTTACCAATTGGAGAAAATATTTTTCTTGGTCGTGAGCCAACTAAAAATTTAGGTTTTCTTAAAATTCTTGATTATAAAAAGATAAAAGAAATGTCAGAAGCACATTTAGATAAATTAAAAATTCATGTAAAAAGTGCTGATCAAAAAGTTGAAGAATTATCAGGTGGTCAAAGACAAGCCATAGCCATTGCAAGAGCAACAGCATTTAATTCTAAATTAGTTATTATGGATGAGCCTACTGCCGCTTTAGCTATTAAAGAAGTAGGGAAAGTTCTAGATCTTATTAATGGACTAAAAAAAATTGGAGTTAGTGTTATAATTATAAGTCACAGAATGGATGATATTTTTGCAGTTTGTGATCGTGTTACAGCTTTATTTCAAGGAACAAATTTTGCTGAGTCTGAATTATCAAAAACTTCTAGAGACGAAGTTATTGGTTGGATAATGGGAAAAAAATAATAATGGAAAATAAAGATACAAAAAAAGAAAGTTTATTTTTAAAAGCCATTCCTTATTTTGATAAATATGGGATTTTATTATTATTGGTATTAATGATACTTGGACTTCATTTATTACAGCCAGAAGTTTTTCTCTCTTGGAGAAATGTAACAAATGTATTTAAGCAAATTTCATGGCAATCAATGCTAGCCTTAGGAGTTTTTATTGTAATAGTAACTGCTGGTATTGATCTTTCTGTTGGTTCAATCATGATGTTGTCTCTAATGGTATTAGCCATAACATCAAAAGCTGGCGCACCGTGGTATGTGGTTGTTTTAATACCTTTAGTAATTGGAATGTTTTGTGGAATGTTTAATGGCTTGGGAATAACAATTCTCCGTATGCCTCATCCATTTATAATGACATTAGGTACTCTCTATATATTTAGAGGTACAGGAAATCTTATTTCAGGAGGAGTGCCTATTAGTGGGTTTACCGAGGAAGTAAGGTTGTTAGGTAATGGAAGAATTGATCTCACCTGGCTAGGTTTAAAAGAGTCTCAGTATCTCCCAGTAAGTGTTGTTTTAATTGCGATTGTTTTCTTTTTGATGTGGGCTTTTTTAAATCATACTAGAACAGGAAAATGGATCTATGCTATTGGAGGTAACCCTAACGCTGCAAGAGCTGCAGGAATAAATGTAAATAAAATTTTAGTAATTGTTTATTCACTCTGCGGATTACTAGCTGGATTTGGTGCTCTTATATTAGCTGGACGAGCTGACTCAGGATATCCTAATGCAGGATTAAACGCTGAGTTAGATGCTATCGCTGCCTGCATTATTGGTGGGGCTAGTTTTTTTGGCGGAAGAGGAACTGTCCTTGGTGTTTTTGCAGGTGTGATGATTATGGGAATTTTGAGAAATGGTTTAAATTTAAATGATGTAAGTGCATTTTGGCAACAAGTACTAATAGGAAGCATTATAGTAATTGCTGTTTATGTCGATGTTTTAAGAAAAGATCTTGGAACTAGAAAATAGTTAAATTATTTATTCTCCTTGAGGTTGTTTATTTCATTCATAATTTTTTAAAAATATAATAAAAATCTAATTTTATAAGGCTTAAGTGTAATTCATTTAATAGTTGTTTTTTTTTACTAAATCATATTCACTTAATTTTTAAAAAAACAATATCAATATAGAGGAAAAAATATGAATAAATTAATTAAAAAGATTGGTGTGTTAATTACATCTGTATTTCTTATTCTAAGCATATCTTCAGTAAGTTCTTTTGCTGAAAAAACTATTTTGTTTAGTATTAAAGGTCCTGGATCTGGAAATCCTTTTTGGGCTTCTGTTGAAAAAGGAGCTAAAGAAGAGGCAAAAAAATTAGGTGTTAAACTAGTTCTTATCGCACCACCTCAAGAAGGTGATGTTCAAGCGCAGATTAACCAAGTAGAAGATCAACTTGCAAAAGGTGTAGATGCAATGGCACTAGCCCCAGGGGATCCAAATGCTTTTGGTCCAATTGTTGATGATGCTATCAAAAGTGGAGTTCCAGTTGTATTTGTTGATACACAAGGGATTAATAAAGGTGTAACTTTTATTGGAACAAATAATAAAAATGGAGCTGAATTAGCTGCTAAATTTATTTGTGACAAAACTCCAAAAGGTTCAGACGTTGCAATTTTAACAGGTGTAGAATCTCAATCAACTGCTCTTCTTAGAAGAGATGGTGCGATTAAAGGATTTAAAAACTGTGGTTTAAATTTAGTAGCAACACAAACTGCTGAATGGGATACTGCTAAGGCTAGATCTGTAACAGAGTCTATTCTTGTAAAAAATCCTAACATCAAAGCAATTTTTGGATCTAACGATAATATGGCGTTAGGTGCAATCCAAGCTCTTAAAGATGCTGGAATGAAGGGTGTTACAGTGGTAGGTTTTGATGCAACTCCTGACGCTGCTAGTAGTATTTTAGCTGGTGACATGACTGCAACTATTGCTCAGTTTTCATACAATATGGGTGCTTACGGTGTTAAATATGCACTTGCATTATCTAATGGTGAAAAAATCGACATAAATATCGATACTGGAACACAATTAGTTACCACAAAAAATGCTAACGACTTTAAATAGTCTTTAGATTAAATTTTAAGATCAAAGGGTGGAATTTTTATTCCACCCTTTTTTTTTATGTAATATAATATTTTAATGTTAATAAAAATTGACCCCATTTTAAGCCCCGAACTTCTATTTACCCTTCGTACTATGGGTCATGGAGATAAATTAGTTCTAGCTGATGCAAATTTTCCTGCAAACACTATGAATAAAAATGTCATAAGATTAGATGGTGTAAATATTAGAGATGCAGCAAAAGCAATCCTTTCTGTATTTCCTTTAGATAGTTTTATTGTATCTCAAGGTGGAACCGCAGCTAATAGAATGGAAGTTGATGACAATCCTAATGAATTAACAGAAACTCATAAAGAGTTTATCAAAGTAGTTAAAGATATTTCGGGTGAAAGCTGGAAAGTAGGATCTATTGAGAGACAATCTTTTTATGAAGAAGCAAAAAAATCTTATGCAATTGTAACAACAACAGATGCTAGACCATTTGGATGCTTTATATTAACCAAAGGTGTAATTAAACCAGATGGAAGCGTTTGGGTTCTTGAAAAGTAATGAATTCAATTTGTATTTTTGGGGTATTTGTTGCTGACCTTTGTTTTTTTGGAAATAAAATACCTACCAGGGGTGAGACAGTTTTAGGAAATAACCATTTAGTTGGACCAGGTGGAAAAGGTTCAAACCAGGCAATTGCAGCTGCACGATTAAACGGTAATGTTAATTTTATAACTAAAATTGGTAAAGATAACCATGCTGCAATGGCACTCTCTTTATATAAACAAACAGGAGTAAATACAGGATCTATAATACAAGATTCAAGTCTTTCAACTGGTGTTGCAGGGATAATGATTGATGAAAATGGACACAATGCGATTAATATTGTTGCAGGCGCTGCTGGACATTTACAAAATACAGATATTGATAAAAATTTAGAAGTAATAAAAGATTCAAAGATATTTTTAACCCAAATGGAGACCCCAGATTTAACAACAATGTACGCATTAAAAAAAGCCAAAGAAAATAATTGTCTTACAATTCTAAACCCAGCACCAGCAAGAAAAATACAAAAAGAAGATTTTGCATTATTAGATTTTTTCACACCAAATGAGACGGAAGCAGAATTTTATCTTAATAAAAAAATTGAGACAAAAAAAGATATTCAAAATGCCTCAAAAGAATTTTTAAATATGGGGGTTAAAAATATTATTATCACTCTAGGTGCAAAAGGTGTCTATTTTGAAAATGATAAAGAAAGTTACTTTATAGAAGCATTAAACTTGAAAGATGAAGTTATTGATACTACTGGAGCTGGCGATGCTTTTAATGGAGCACTAGCTGTGGCACTTGCTAAAGATTCTAATTATAAAGATGCAATTATTTTTGCGAATAGAGTTGGAGGCATATCAACAACCAGGTTGGGTGCTGCAAGTTCAATGCCTTTATTGAAAGAAGTAGAAGAATATTAAATGTCATATAAAGCAAATCATAAAAGATATAATAAGATGCAATATAGAAACTGTGGATCTAGTGGTCTTAAACTACCAGTAATAAGTTTGGGTCTTTGGCATAATTTTGGCGGAAAAACTATTAATGCAGAATCTAAAAAAGTTTTGTTTAAAGCCTTTGATTTAGGAATTACTCATTTTGACTTAGCAAATAATTATGGACCACCATATGGAAGTGCAGAGACAAACTTTGGTAAAGTTATGAAGGGTGATTTAAAAAAACATAGAGATGAGCTTATCATTTCTTCAAAAGCTGGGTATGACATGTGGGAAGGACCTTACGGAGAATGGGGTTCTAAAAAACATATAATAGCAAGTTGTAATCAAAGTCTAAAAAGAATGTGTGTAGATTATGTTGATATTTTCTATTCACATAGATTTGATCCCAATACGCCACTTGAAGAAACTGCTGATGCACTTGAAAGCATTTATAGATCTGGAAAAGCACAATACATAGGTGTTTCCTCTTATTCTTCAAAAAAAACTAATCAAATGTTTGAAATTTTAAAATCACGAAATATAAAAATTCTAATTCATCAACCATCATATTCACTAATAAATAGATGGATTGAAAAAGATTTAACCAAAACACTTTTAAAAAAAGGAATTGGTTGCATTGCATTTTCACCTTTAGCTCAAGGAATGCTTTCTGAAAAATATCTAAAAGGTATACCAAAAATCTCTAGAGCAAATCAAAAAATTACTTCATTAGACAAAAGTTTAATAACAAAAAAAAATATTAAGTTCATTTACTTACTTTATAGGACTTCCTTTTTTGGAAGCGGGAGAGGCGGCAAGGAAACTGGATCTCATAACTGATGCTGTGATGGTGGCAAATGGTGCCTTTTTCTTGAATAAGTAAAATCTAGCGGCGGCGGCGGCCATGCGGCAGAGGCATCACAGCGGTGATGATTTTTGACGTCAGTAAATGACGGGCTTCATTAATGGAAAGATTTTGACAGTACATAGCATTTTTTAGAGCCTACTTACCTAGATACTGTATAAAAAGCCTTACCTTAAAATGTAGGATCCTGCCAAAGACTGCCTGTTTTCTCACTGTTCCCATAATGTGTTAAGCTGTCTCTTATACACATCTCCGAGCCCACGAGACCTCTCTACATCTCGTA
>OJCJ01000129.1_pt1 | contig 15746 bp, 16 predicted proteins | sample 1591811 | NCBI WGS metagenome assembly OJCJ01 (sample SAMN05416758, study PRJEB24817) | seawater metagenome | isolation source: Sea water | place: Canada:Atlantic | collected 2013-07
GAGATGTAGAGAGGTCTCGTGGGCTCGGAGATGTGTATAAGAGACAGGTTCAATAGAGATGTCGAATATATTGTACAGGGCGGCCAGGCGGTGCTTATTGATGAGCACACAGGGCGCACCATGGCTGGCAGACGTTTATCGGAAGGCCTGCATCAGGCGATTGAAGCCAAAGAGGGACTAGAGATACAACAAGAGAGCCAGACCCTGGCCTCGACCACGTTCCAGAACTACTTCCGCCTCTATCAGAAGCTCGCCGGTATGACCGGTACAGCCGATACCGAAGCCTACGAATTCCAGCAGATCTATGGTCTGCAGGTCATGGTTATTCCAACCAACGTCGATGTTCTGCGAGTTGACCTCAATGATTTAGTGTTCCTAAGTCAAGAAGAAAAATTTGAAGCGGTCATTGATGATATTAATGAAATCGTTGCAAAAGGTGCCCCTGTGTTGGTCGGCACAGCGTCGGTAGAGACATCCGAACTGCTGTCAGGCATGCTTAAAAAAGCCAAAATTAAACACAGTGTTCTCAACGCCAAGCAGCATGAGCTTGAAGCCAATATTATCGTCAATGCCGGACGCCCCGGTGCTGTTACCATCGCGACGAATATGGCGGGTCGTGGTACAGATATTGTACTGGGCGGTAATATCGAAGCAGAGCTTAAAGAACTCAAAGAGAAGGGCAAGGACAGTGATAAAAAGGTCGCCGAGATTAGGGCTGACTGGACTGAGCGCCATGCCAAAGTTATCGAAGCTGGCGGGCTGCATATTGTTGCCACAGAGCGTCATGAGTCACGTCGCATTGATAACCAGCTGCGCGGCCGTTCAGGGCGCCAGGGTGACCCAGGTGTCTCGCGTTTCTATCTCTCATTAGAAGATCCACTGATGCGTCTATTTGCCTCAGATCGGGTCAAAAATCTAATGCGCTCTATGGGTATGGAGCATGGTGAGGCTATTGAGCATCGCATGGTTACCAATGCCATTGTTAAAGCGCAGCGCAAAGTCGAAGGCCGTAATTTTGATATTCGTAAGCATCTTCTTGAATATGATGATGTGGCCAACGATCAACGCCAAGTTATCTATCAGCAGCGCAACGATCTCCTGCAAGATGGCGATATCTCCGATGTAATTACCAATGTGCGTGAAGATGTGATGTATCAGTGCATTAGCAACTTTATACCACCGCAGAGCCTTGAAGAGCAGTGGGATATTAGCGGATTAGAAAAAGCCCTGGCTAACGAATTTACCACCGAAGTACCGATACAGGCATGGCTTGATGAAGACACACGCCTAGACGAAGAAGCATTGCGCAGCCGCATTATTGACTTGGTGCAGGCCAATTACGCCACGCGCTATGCTCATGTTGGTGAGCAGATGCGTGAAGTTGAACGGCAGATAATGCTGCAGGTATTAGACAACCTATGGAAAGAGCATCTGGCCAGTATGGATCAGTTGCGACAGGGTATCGGCCTGCGCGCCTACGCACAGAAAAATCCCAAACAGGAATACAAGCGCGAATCATTTGCCCTGTTTGAAAGCTTGCTCGACAATATTAAATACGAGACCATTCGGTATCTCAGCCATATTGAAGTTGCGACTCGAGAAGATATGGACCGGCTAGAGCAGCAGCGCCGAGAAGAGCAAAAAGGGCGCGAATACCAGCATGCTAAAGTAGCCGGTATCGACACGGAGAGCGAAACAGCTGAGCCCGCGCAACAGCCACAGCGCCGCGGCCCTAAGGTAGGGCGCAATGATCTCTGCACCTGTGGGTCCGGGAAAAAATACAAACATTGTTGCGGTAAAATTTAGTTTAAAGATAGAAGGCAATAACGATGGCAACAGGCAACGGAACGCTACCTACACTGCACCCAGTTACTGGCTTTAAGCTCGGTACTGCTAGTGCAGGTATTAAAACCCCGGGTCGCAAAGACCTGGTGGTGATGGAAATTGTCAAAGGCAGCACAGTGGCTGGATTATTTACTCAAAATGCCTTTTGCGCCGCACCAGTCGCCGTTGCCAAACAGCACCTGGCCAACGTCAGCCCGAAATATTTATTGGTCAATACAGGCAATGCCAATGCCGGTACCGGCGAGCAGGGCATGACTGATGCATTGCAAAGCTGTGATGCCCTGGCAGCAGCCACCTCATCCAATAAAGAGCAGGTACTGCCATTTTCCACGGGCGTGATTGGCGAACCACTGCCAATGGACAGGCTTATCGGCGGCATGCCAGCAGCAGTCGCGGCGCTGAGTGAAAATGGTTGGGCCGATGCCGCTGAGGGTATATTAACCACGGATACCAGAGCCAAGGGCGCATCATTGCAATATGGTACAGACAGTAAAATAACCATTACCGGCATTGCCAAAGGGTCGGGCATGATCAAGCCCAATATGGCCACTATGCTGGGTTATGTGGCCACCGATGCTGCTGTAGATGCAGAGCTATTGCATCGCGCACTAAGGCTAGCCAATGAAAAATCCTTTAACCGCATCACTGTTGATAGCGACACCTCAACCAATGACGCGGTGATTTTGGTTGCCACAGGTAGCAGTGGTGTCACTATTGATGAAGAGTCTTTTGATCAGTTTGTCAGCCAGCTTAAGACTGTTTTTATCGACTTGGCCCAAGCCATTATTCGCGATGGTGAAGGTGCCGGTAAGTTTGTCTCAGTCGTGATAGAAGGCGCCGTAGACACAGATGAAGCCTTGGCAGTGGCTTATACCATCGCCGAATCACCATTGGTTAAAACAGCGCTGGCCGCCTCAGATCCCAATTGGGGTCGAATACTTGCGGCCATTGGTAGAGCAGGGGTAACCAACCTCGATGTCAATGCTGTACAGGTGCATTTAAATTCAGTGTTAATTGCTGAGAATGGCGCTAGAGCCTCCAGTTACACTGAAGAGGCGGGGCAGGCCGCTATGCAGCCAGAAGAGATTGAAATACGCGTTTCTCTAAATCGCGGTCAGATTCAAGAGACCGTCTGGACCACCGATCTCACCTACGAATATGTGCGGATTAACGCCGAGTACAGAACCTAGATAGCCGATGCAATCGATAAAGCGTATCCATGTGGTTGCCGCAGTTATCTATGGTGACTCAGATCAAATCTTAATTGCACGCCGACCAAAGCACCTGCATCAGGGCGGTCTGTGGGAATTTCCTGGCGGAAAAATCGAAGCTGATGAAAGTGCCTATCAGGGGTTGGTGAGAGAGCTTAATGAAGAGCTAGCGATCAATGTCACCACAGCAACCCCTTATATGCAGGTCTCTCACGACTACAGGGACAAGCACGTGTTATTAGATATTTGGCAGGTGACCGCTTTTACAGGTGAGCCAAGAGGTGTTGAGGGGCAGAAGTGCCGTTGGGTGCCGCTGACCGAATTACTGGGGAAAACTAACAGCTATGAATTTCCTGAAGCCAATAAGCCTATTTTACAAAAATTGGCCGCTAGCCTTCCTCATAACCCTGCATAATAGCCTCAGAATCCAGCGCCGGTTCATCGGCAATCGCAAAACTCTCCGTCGCCCAATCGCCAAAATCAATTTGCTGGCAACGCTTGGAACAAAATGGCCGATAGATATTCTCTTCAATCCACTCAACATCTGTTTTACAGGTGCCGCATTGCACTGTCGCAACCTTTGGCTTTTTACTCATTGCTTACCCGCCTTAGCTAAAAACTGTTGGTGAAGTTGCAGTACTCGGCTGGCAATACTGTCCTCACTCAGTGAATTATCAAATACAATATCTGCTCTATTGCATTTATCCTCACGCGACATCTGCGCGTTAATAATACTTAGAATTTGCTCTGGCGTATTGCCGTCGCGCGCGGTGGCCCGCTCAATCTGCAGGTCAACTGGTACATCGACCAATAGCACAGTGCTCACCAGCCGGTGCTGGTCAGTTTCAAATAATAGGGGAGATTCCAGAATAACGTAGGGACAGCTGGCCGACGAGGCCTGCAACTGGTTAAAAATCCAATCGCGTATTAGCGGATGCAGTAGTGCTTCGAGCCAGGTTTTTTGCTGGGCATCAGCAAAAATAATACTGCGAAGCGCAGCGCGATTTAAGGTGCCATCAGCAAGAATAAGCGCAGGGCCAAAATGTTCCTCAATCGCCTTTAGCGCTGGCATACCACGCTCAACTACAGCACGTGAGGCATAGTCGGCGTCAACAGAATCGATACCCAACGCCATAAAAGCCTTAGCAACAGTGCTTTTACCACTGCCAATACCGCCAGTAAGGCCAACAATTAACGGGGCATTTATAGAACTCGTTTCGACCACTGATCTTTACTCAGGCTGGATAAAGGAACTTGTCTAAAGATTAAATATCGCTAAATAACCAGACAGAATCTTATCACCCCAGACAAACGCAATCCAACCCGCCATGGCTAAAAAAGGCCCAAAGGCAATAGTGGCTTCACGTTTGCGGCCCGCAAAAATAATACCGGCAATTCCTACCACAGCACCCACAGCTGTAGAGAGTAAAATCACCATTGGCAACATCTGCCAGCCCATCCAGGCACCCAGCGCAGCCAGCAACTTAAAGTCGCCGTAACCCATTCCCTCCTTGCCAGTAATCATCTTAAAGGCCCAGAACACCAACCACAGCGACAGGTAGCCAGCAATAGCCCCAATCACGGCTTCACTCAGAGGCACAAAGGTGCCGCTCAGATTAGCAAATAGGCCAATCCATAGCAGTGGCAAGGTAATCTGATCGGGCAAGAGTTTTTCATGCAGATCGATGCCCGTGAGGACCAATAGAGAGTAAGATAGAATCAAACTAAAAAATGTGATCGCACTGAGACCATACTGAAAGACAAAAAATGCTGCAATTAAGCCTGACATCAGTTCTACTAAAGGGTAATGAATTGAAATAGGTGCGGTGCAGGCCCCGCAGCGGCCGCGCAAAAATAGATAACTTAAAACGGGAATATTATGCTGAGGCTTAATTGATACGCCACAGTTTGGGCAGCGCGAGGCAGGTTTAGAGAGGGTTACTGGTTCAGTAGAAATAGGTTCCAAGCCAAGAAAGTCCCTAGAATCCCGTTGCCAGACATCGTTGAGCTGTTGCGGCAAACGCAAAATAACCACATTTAAAAAGCTGCCAATCAGCAAGCCAAAAATTAAACCTACCGCAGCCAGTACCGCTGGTGATAAACCTGTTTCAAAGATCATCTTTACAAATCCCTGTGGTTGCCCAGAATATAGCTGCGAGTATACGCAAGTGGCTCCCTAAACAACATTGCCCAACTGGAAGATAGGCAGGTACATAGCAATCAATAGGCCGCCCACCAATACACCCAACACCGACATAATCATTGGTTCCAGCAGGCTGGTTAAATTATCGACAGAGTTATCGACCGCCTCTTCATAATGGGTAGCCGCTTTTTCCAGCATTTCATCGAGAGCACCAGATTCCTCGCCAATCGCCGCCATCTGCTGGAGTAACATGGGAAACATATTGCGGTTCTTAATCGCCTGCTGCAGCTGAATACCGGTCATCACCTCTTCACTAATTTTTATAATGGCATCAGCATAGAGCCGGTTGCCTGCCGCACCAGCCACAGATTCAAGGGCATCGACAATAGGCACACCAGCAGAAAAGGTGGTCGATAAGGTGCGCGCAAAACGCGCAATAATAGAGTTGTACACAATTAAGCCAACGATAGGGATTTTGAGCATGGCGCGATCGACCCCATAGGCAAATTTTTCAGAGCGAAACTGGGCCTCACGAAAAGCAATTAATCCAGCGCCAATACAGAATAATAAAAATACCCAAGATTCCCGTATAGCATCGGAAAGACCTAATACAAAAAGAGTAAAGGCCGGCAGGCTAGCACCAAAGCCACTAAAGGTCTCGGCAAAAATAGGTACTACCTTAATCAATAGAATCGCCGTAACCACCAGCGCGATCACCATTACCGCAATAGGATAGGTCAGTGCCTTTTTGATTTTAGCCTTTAGCTGCTCGGTCTTTTCTTTATAGGTAGCGACTCTGTCGAGCATAGTTTCAAGCGCACCAGCGGTCTCACCCGACTCCACCAGACTGCAAAATAGATCATCAAACTGCCTTGGATGTTTGCGCAGTGCGGCGGCAAAGCCACCACCAGCAGATACATTGTCGCGAATTTCATAGATCAAATCGCGCATCAGGGATTTATCCACCCCATCGGCCACAATCTCAAAGCTCTGCACCAGTGGCAGGCCAGCCTTCATCATGGTCGCAAGCTGGCGGGTAAAGACCGCGATATCAGCTGGGACAATCTTTTTGTCGCGGCTAAACAGTGGCTTCGCTTTCTTTTTAATCGAGGTAGAAATAATGCCCTGTTTGCGCAGTTGGCTTTTTGCGCCAGCCAGATTATCAGAGCGCAGTTCACCCTCTACTTTTTCACCTTTGCGGTTTTTACCCTTATAGATAAACATCAATGTATCGGCAGTCGTGGCCATGATTCATTTCCCTATGTAATACACTAACCAAAGCTTAGTCTTTGGTAATCCTATTTGCTTCTTCAATGCTAATTTGTCCCTGGGCCGCCTTGCGCAATGCAGATACTCGTAATGTTCTAAACCCCTCACCAAGCGCAGCTTCCAGAATATTGAGCGAGCTACCGCCCTCCATAATAATTTTTGAAAGTGCAGGCGATATTCTCAATGTCTCGTAAACGCCCACCCGACCCTTATAGCCATTGGTGCACTGAGCGCAGCCAACCGGTTTAAAAATATTGAAGTCTTTCTTATCTATACCTATATCATCAAAGCCCTCTTCGTTGAGCACATTGTCAGGAATAGTAATAAACGGCTCGCGGCATGCAGAGCAGAGCTTACGCCCCAGACGCTGAGCAATAATTAAATTAACCGAGGTTGCCACGTTAAAAGCGGGCACACCCATATTCAGTAGTCGAGTTAAAGTCTCAGGGGCACTATTGGTATGTAGAGTCGACAATACCAAGTGGCCAGTTTGCGCCGCCTTAATGGCAATCTCGGCGGTTTCAAGATCACGTATCTCGCCCACCATTACAATATCCGGATCCTGGCGCAAGAACGCGCGCAATGCCTCAGCAAAACTGAGACCTGCCCGCATATTGATCTGCGTCTGATTAATGCCATCCATATTTATTTCAATCGGATCTTCCGCCGTAGAGATATTGCGCTCGGCGGTATTGAGAATATTAAGTCCGGTATAAAGCGATACAGTTTTACCACTACCGCTTGGACCAGTAATCAAGATCATTCCTTGGGGTCGTGCCAGGGCATCCATATATATGGCTTTTTGATCTTCTTCATACCCTAGGGCACTAATACCCAGCTGGGCACTAGAGGCATCCAAAATACGTAACACGACCTTTTCGCCAAACTGCAGCGGCAGCGTATTTACTCGAAAATCAATCGACTTGTTTTTTGATAATTTAAGTTTTACCCGGCCATCTTGAGGAATACGTCGCTCCGAGATATCCATACGTGACATCACCTTTAAGCGTGCAGCTAAGCGCCGAGCGAGATTAGTTGGTGGCCTGGCTATTTCACGTAAGATACCGTCAACACGAAAGCGCACCCGATAGCTTTTTTCATAGGGTTCGAAATGAATATCCGAAGCCCCTAGCTTAATCGCATCAATCAGCATCTTATTAATAAAGCGCACAATGGGCGCCTCATCGTCACCGCCGGCTTGGCTAGCACCACTGTCATCCTCGTCAACCGCCTCCATATCTAGATCATCGAGGTGTACGTCATCAATGGTACCCAGTACCTCGCCCATATCCTGATCGGCACCGTTTCCCAGCCACTTATCAAGCGCTTCAGTAATACTGGAATACAGTGCAAGTACAGGCTCAACAGCAACACCAGTCTGAAACTGAATCTCATTTAAAGCGCGATGATTAGTGGGGTCGGCAATAGCTACAAACAACCGGTTACCTCGCTGTACCAGTGGCATAACCTGATGCTTCTTTAGCAGCTTGCTATCGATAACGTCTTTGGGAACACTATCTTGATTATGTTGTTCAAGTGCATAGATAGGAATACCAAATTCTTTGGCCGCGGAGCTGCCAATCGCCTTATCGGAGACTAGGTTTTTTTCACAGAGATATTGAACAAGAGAGATTTTCGCCGCTTTTGCAGACGTGGTCGCCGCTTCGAGATCCTGAGGATCGATCAGGTGATCATCAACCAATCGTTTGGGTAAACCATGCAGTGCTATTGTAGCCATACTCATAGGGATTGACCTTTCTACCTAAACCAACTTATTGAGAGATTCTACGTGGGGTCCTAAAGAGATGGCGTGAAAACCAGCACGGAATAAAAATATAATGTGATAGGTTTAATATTTATTTTAAAAACAGTCGTCATCCTTTAGATGGTTAATAGCAATGGCGAATATTAGCCCTACTAATAATATTAGCCCTACTAATATTGATGTTGTCAGTTAACTGGAATTAACAGGGTACTAAAAACAGTATTTTCTGTGCTTTTATCGGAGACTTAAAAATGAAAAAAGGTCAATTAGGTTTTACCCTTATCGAATTAATGATTGTAGTGGCTATTATCGGCATCCTAGCTTCTGTTGCACTTCCTACTTATCAGGATTATACAATTAAGGCTAAACTTAGCGCGGCTATTTACTCAAGCTCCTCTTTAAAAACAGCAGTAGGATTGTGTGCTCAAGAAAATGGCGGTGTGCTTAGTGCTTGTGATACGGGCAAACCAAGTATTCCTATATTTAATGCTACTAAAGAGGTTAAGTCTGCTAGTGTAAAGAATGGAGCTATTAAGATAATGCTTGAAAATGGGATTGGCGATAAGGTAAACGGGCAGAGCATTACATTCACTCCGACAGTAGGCACAAGCTCAATTACTTGGAAAAATACTACAACTGTAACTCAGGCTGCTGCGAAAGCCTTCATAGAGAAGACAAATATAGCTAAATCTAAATAGCTAGGAGTTCTATTTTATAGCTTGTAATTGATGAATGTAAAAGCCGCAGTGTAGACCGCGGTTTTTGTTTTAGAGCTTCAAGTTTAATTACTTAACAACCGCATCGATAAATCCACCGCCCTGATATGTTTAGTCAAACTCCCTGAAGAAATATAATTAACTGCTGAGCTAATATACTGCTGTACCGTCTCCTCCGTAATATTCCCCGATACCTCAATTTTGGTATCACCGAAATCAAGTTCAGCTAATTGCGCAATATCTTCCAGTGAAAAATTATCCAGCATCACTACATCGGCTTTTACGGCCAGTGCCTGGTACAGTTCATCTAGGCTTTCTACCTCAACCTCGACTAACTTATCGGCAGCTATTGTACGTGCCTGAGCGACAGCTTGGCCTATGCCACCACAGGCGGCAATATGATTTTCTTTAATTAAAAATGCATCGTATAGCCCAAGGCGATGATTGTCGCAACCGCCCACAGTCACTGCATATTTTTGCGCAAGTCGCAGGCCGGGAATAGTTTTGCGGGTATCCAGTATGCGCACATCGGAATTGATGGCGAGGGCGGCATATTGTCTGGCCAGTGTCGCGGTGGCTGAAAGCGTCTGTAAAAAATTAAGGGCAGCGCGCTCGCCGGTCAGTAAGACTCTAGCATTGCCGTTAAGGGTAAATAGTCGCTGATTGGGGCTAACCTCATCGCCTTCTTCGATATGCCATTCAATACTGGTATTGGGATCCAACTGGCGAAACACTTCATCGACCCAAGGGCGGCCGCAGATCACGGCCTGATCGCGGCAAATAACCACGGCCTGCGCATCTTTTTCTGCGGGTATCAATAGGGCAGTAATATCGCCGTGGCCAATATCTTCTTGTAGAGCGCGTGCAACGCATTGGGGAATATCTGCGGCGGTTTCATGGGGCAGGTTATTGCTAGTCATGGTGGTGGTTTAAGCTCAAGAACAAAAATCAGGACAAAGTATAGCGCAATAATAGGATTGGGTTTTAGAGGGCGATCTGTTTCAATACTCGCAGGAGTTTTTACACCTTGGAGTTACTGAGAAGAGAAAGCCACAGTGCTAAATAATTCCCATCTCTTTGATAAAGCGATTAAAGCGGCCATCGATGATAGCAAAGGCTTATCCGTAGCCAATTAAATTGGATGCCAGATGAATATTACTCAGGGTTGGTTGAGTGCAGGTACCAGGCTCGAATCGCCCAATACAGATAAACGACCTAACAGCGCCGATATAAGCCTGCTGGTTATTCACAATATCAGTTTGCCGCCAGAACAGTTTGGTGGCCCCTATATTGGTCAGTTATTTTCCAACTGTCTGGATGCATCACAGCACTCTTACTTTGTCGATATTTGCCAACTCAAGGTGTCTTCTCATCTATTAATCGACCGCGAGGGCGCGATTACGCAGTTTGTACCCTTTGACCAAAGAGCCTGGCATGCAGGTGTCTCTGAGTTTGAGGGACGCAGCAACTGCAATGATTTTTCCATTGGTATTGAGATGGAGGGTAGCGACAATATTGCCTACACCGACATCCAGTACTCGGTATTGGCCAAGGTCACTGCGCTGTTACTCGCCCACTACCCAGCAATTACCTCTGAGCGTATTGTCGGTCACAGCGATATAGCGCCAGGCCGCAAAACAGATCCAGGGCCAGCCTTTGATTGGCCGCGTTACAGAAAGGACCTAGTATGAATTTTCTGACATTACTGTTAGCTATTATCATCGTTGAAGGCTACGGAGAGCTAGCGTTTATTCAGCGAGATGAATGGGTTCGAAAATGGCATCAAGGTCTGGCTAGGCTGAGCTTTTTAAAACGTTCTTCTAACCTAAAAATAGCTGCTTTTATCCTTATTCCCGCAGTTGTTCTGCACCTTGTACTCGCCGTATTAGCGCAAAACCACCTAGGCTTCTTTGTCTTTGTATTGGAGCTTGCGGTGTTGCTCTATGCGATGGGTCGAGGAAACTTGGATACTCAGATAAGTCTGTTGAGCTCGGATCTGGAACGCAAAGATTTACAGGCTGCTTTTTATGCGGCGACGTTATTTAATACCGGCTACCGCGAGGGCAATGCGAGCAGCAGTGATGATCTGCGCGACGAGGTTTTTGCCGCCTTGCCGTACCGTATTTTTGAACGCAGTTTTGCGGTGGTTTTCTGGTTCTTTTTTCTCGGTGCACCTGTAGCCCTGTGCTATCGGTTATTAGCACTTTATGGCGACCTTGATCTAGAGAACAGTGCAGCCGATATTGAAGAGGAATTAAACAATCAGAGCCCGGCGGGCAAGCTACTGTGGTTATTGGAATGGATCCCGGTGAGATTACTGGGCTTCACCATTGGGTTGGTGGGCAGTTTTTCTTATACGGTGGCGCATTTGCGCGAATTGATATTCTGCCCTGATGCAGGTGCGGCCGAGCTGCTGCGCCGCTGTGTTAGCGGTGCCCTAGATGAGTCAACGAGTGATAATATTGAAGACCCAGCCTTAAGTAAGGCGACTATTAATGCGGTCGTCTCGCTATTTCGCCGCGCCATGACAGCCTGGCTAGTGGCCATCGCGATACTGGTTATTCTTAGCTAGCTGGATGCTGCTGTTTTTTCATTCCAAGGTGCTACTTTAAGCAGTAAAAGCATGCCGGGAATTGCCAATAGGGTGCACAGATAAAAGAAATTTTCCCAGCCCACGCCCTCAACAATAATACCGGTTGCCGAACTGGCCACTGTGCGCGGCACCGCGGTTAATGCCGTAAATAAAGCAAATTGAGTGGCTGCAAATGCAGGGTGGGTAGAGCGGGCAATAAAGGCTATAAAGGCGGCTGTGCCCAAGCCAACCCCAAGGTATTCAAAACCAATAACCAGTGCTAATAAACCAATACCTTCGCCAACTCGGGCCAGCACAGCAAAGCCCAGAATAGAGATAATCTGCACCAATCCAAATAGCCACAGGGCCCGATTAATACCGATTTTTAGCATCAGAATCCCGCCCAAAATGCCGCCGATAATCATTGGCCACAGAGCAGCATGCTTGGCGACCAGACCAATTTCGGTTTTAGTAAAACCCATATCCAAATAGAAGGGTGTAGCCAGCGCGGTTGCCATGCTGTCACCCAGTTTATACAGCAGCATAAAGGTTAGTATTAGGGCTGCCTGTTGCACCCCTTGGCGTGAAAAGAACTCTTTAAAGGGTTCAACGACAGCAGATTTGAGGTTGGTCGGATGACGCTCGGACTGAGCGGGCTCATCAATACTCAGCGTGAGTCCAATACCGGTGACCATAAAGGCCGCGGTAATGATAAAAACCGATTGCCAGGGCAATGTGTCGGCCAGTATTAGCGACAGTGAGCCTGGCACCAGTCCAGCAATGCGGTAGGCATTAACATGAATCGAGTTGCCCAGCCCCAGCTCTTTATCGGGCAGAATTTGGCGCCGATAGGCATCCAAAACAATATCTTGAGTGGCACTGAGGAAAGCAATCAGCAGACATAGCCAGGCAATAGGCCAGAGCTGTGTTGTGGGGTTAAAAAATCCCAGAGCAGCAATGGCGGTAAGCAGCGCAACCTGAGTACTCAGCATCCAGCTGCGACGCAGCCCCGGTCTAAATGTAAACAGTGCGAGCTGATAGCGGTCGAGCAGCGGTGACCAGAGAAATTTCAAAGTGTAGGGCAGGCCAATAAGCGCAAAGAAACCAATCTCTTTTAGACCAACGCCTTCTGTGCGAAGCCAGGCAGGAGCCAGCGAGTAAAGCAAATAATACGGCATACCAGAGGCAAATCCGGTAAAGATACAGATCAGCACACGACGACTGAGTAGTGCTTCTTTGATACTGGTAGAACTCATTTATTGTCCTTGCATGACATCTTTTGCCTTAATGGCTGGTAACCGCATTATGGCTGCCACCTATACTGTTTCAGACTGATACGGCCTTCTTTCACTACCACATCCTCTCCTTGCAAACGCCTTTTTTGGCGATCAAAGCCCGAGCTCTCTTTGCGCATACTAATCTTACCACTGGCATTGATCACTCGATGCCATGGCAGCTGCGTCTCACAGGGGAGTTTGCTCAGAGTTCTGCCGACTAACCGCGCGGCTCCTAGCAGTCCAGCCAGTTCGGCAACCTGTCCATAGGTGACGACAACGCCAGAGGGAATAGCCGCTAACACAGCATAAATCCGTTGCTCTGGTTCAATTTCATTCATTAGTCAAGCCTACGCTATTCCGCCAGATGTTGAAATAGTGGAAACTACCCCAATAAAAAGACATTAGGTAACCGGGGTAGTAAGTATGCGTATTCTATTTTTATTGTTCATTGTTATGCCCGTTCTCGAGATGTGGCTACTGATTACGGTGGGCAGTCAAATAGGCGCTATGGCGACTATAGGGTTAGTGCTACTGACCGCTGTTGTCGGTGCTGGACTACTTCGAGAGCAGGGCTTTGCTACATTATGGCGCGGTCAGCGCAAGCTCCAAGAAGGTCAGCTGCCAGCGCAAGAAATTGTCGAGGGCATTGTATTAGCTGTCTCTGGTGCACTGCTTCTAACACCGGGGTTTTTTACTGATGCGATTGGTTTTGCCGGTCTAATCCCACCGATCAGAGCGCTTTTTGTGCGTACAGTACTAAGCAAAATGGTAGTCGCGCCGATGATGGGGCAGGCCGCAGATTTCAACCACCAGCAAGGTATTCAAGACGCCGATATTATTGAAGGCGAAGCCTGGGATAATAAAAAAGACCAGGATCTAAAATAATCGCGGTATATTTTTTTTCAGCCCTTGAAAAAGAAACCCTCAGCCACAATATGGTAAACAATTGCGGAAAACTGTAGTTCGCAAGTGACTGTAAACTATTGAAGAGACAATAACCGGAGAGACATAATATGAAAGTTCGCCCACTACACGACCGAGTAATCGTTCGTCGCGAAGAAGAAGAGCAGACCACTGCTGGTGGCATCTTGTTACCTGGATCTGCCCAGGAAAAACCAAATCAAGGTGAGGTAGTCGCAGTAGGCAGCGGCCGCATCTTAGACAACGGCGAAGTTCGCCCAGTTGATGTAAAGATTGGTGACATTGTTGTATTTGGCCAGTATGCCGGCAATGACAAAATCGACATCGATGGCGAAGAGCTAATTATCCTCAGTGAGAGTGACATCAAAGCCGTACTCGACGCTTAATTTTTGAAATGAATTTGGAAGGAAATGAATCATGGCAGCTAAAGAAGTAAAATTTGGCAACAGCGCCCGTCAGGGTATGCTTGAAGGCGTAAATGTTCTCGCCAACGCAGTAAAAGTTACACTTGGCCCTAAAGGCCGTAACGTAGTACTGGATAAATCATTCGGTGCACCCACTGTCACTAAAGACGGAGTTTCTGTCGCCAAAGAAATTGAATTGGCAGACAAGTTTGAAAACATGGGCGCGCAGATGGTTAAAGAGGTAGCCTCTAAAGCATCTGATGATGCGGGTGACGGTACCACTACAGCAACAGTTCTTGCGCAAACCATTGTTAATGAAGGCCTCAAATCAGTGGCTGCTGGTATGAACCCTATGGATCTGAAGCGCGGCATTGATAAAGCAGTTGTTGTTGCTGTTGCAGAAATTGCAGCAATCGCCAAGCCTTGCTCAGAAAACAAAGAAATTGCTCAGGTAGGCACTATCTCAGCTAACAGTGATGCGCACATTGGTGACATTATTGCTGAAGCAATGGGCAAAGTAGGTAAAGAAGGCGTTATCACCGTTGAAGAAGGCCAGGGCCTTGAAAACGAGCTGGATATCGTTGAAGGCATGCAGTTTGACCGCGGTTACCTGTCTCCTTACTTTATCAATAATCAAGAGAGCATGAGTGCAGACCAAGATAGCCCATTAATCTTATTGGCTGACAAGAAAATCTCTAACATTCGTGAATTGCTGCCACTGCTTGAAGCTGTTGCTAAAGCGGGCAAGCCACTGCTAATTATTGCTGAAGACGTTGAAGGCGAAGCCCTGGCGACTCTGGTAGTGAACAACCTGCGTGGCATTGTTAAGGTTTCCGCCTGTAAAGCACCTGGTTTTGGTGATCGTCGCAAAGCAATGCTTGAAGACATCGCTATCTTGACTGGCGGTACAGTTATCTCTGAAGAAGTTGGTTTGGATCTTGAAAGTGCAACTATCGAACACTTGGGTACAGCCAAACGCGTCAGCATGACCAAAGAAGCCACTACACTGGTAGACGGCGCTGGTGAAGCGGCTGCAATCGAAGCTCGCGTTAAGCAGATTCGTGCCCAGATCGAAGATACTAGCTCTGATTACGACCGTGAGAAGCTACAAGAGCGTGTTGCCAAGTTGGCCGGCGGTGTTGCGGTAATCAAAGTTGGCGCTACTACAGAAATCGAGATGAAAGAGAAGAAAGCCCGTGTTGAAGATGCTCTGCATGCAACTCGTGCAGCGGTTGAAGAAGGTGTTGTACCTGGCGGCGGTGTTGCCCTGATCCGTGTTCTCCAGAAGATCAAAGACACGATTGGCGACAATGACGACCAAACTGTCGGTGTAGGTATTGCACTGCGTGCAATGGAAGCGCCTCTGCGTCAGATCGTAGAAAACGCGGGTGAAGAAGGCTCAGTGGTTGTTGATAAGGTTAAAAGTGGCAAAGGTAACTTCGGTTACAACGCTGGCTCTGGCGAATACGGCGATATGATCGATATGGGTATTCTTGATCCTGCCAAGGTAACGCGCACTGCGTTGCAGGCAGCTGCGTCGATCGCTGGTTTGATGATTACTACCGAAGCTATGGTCTGTCTCTTATACACATCTGACGCTGCCGACGACTCCTTACGTGTAGA
>OJCJ01000132.1_pt1 | contig 15501 bp, 16 predicted proteins | sample 1591811 | NCBI WGS metagenome assembly OJCJ01 (sample SAMN05416758, study PRJEB24817) | seawater metagenome | isolation source: Sea water | place: Canada:Atlantic | collected 2013-07
CTACACGTAAGGAGTCGTCGGCAGCGTCAGATGTGTATAAGAGACAGGCTCTATCACCAATGGCGACTGCATCTAGATCCGTTACATCAACGGTAATCATATCCATGGAGACTCGTCCTACCAGTGGGCAGCGTATGCCATTGATTAGCACTGGCGTGCCATTCGGCGCGTGGCGTGGATACCCATCACCATAGCCCACAGTCACCGTCGCAATAGTAGAGTCTCGCTCGGCAGTCCAGTTAGCAGCATAGCCAACTGGTTCGCCGGCGCCAATAGCGCGGACTGAGATGATCGCAGACTCAAGGCACATAACGGGCTTAAGTTGGTCGGCATTTTCCTGAGGCTGAGCAAACGGGCTATTGCCATAAAGCATATAGCCGGGTCGCTGCCAGTCTCTGTGTGCCTGAGGCCAGCCAAGAATTGCGGCAGAGTTAGCCAGGCTCGTTAGTAGCGTATTTTTTGTCGCTGGCAGGTGCAGGTCAAAGGTTTTAATTTGCTGTAATGTGGCCTGATTATCGAGATCATCGGCGCAGGCAAAATGGCTGGTGACAACAATTTCATCACTGACATTATGACTACTGCACAGGTCATCATAGGCTGTCTGAATTTCATCAGGTTGGAAGCCGAGGCGGTGCATACCAGTGTCTATTCCCAGCCAGACATTCACTTTTCGAGCTAGGGTAGCGTTTAAAATAGCCTCGACTTGGGGTCTGTTTTCCACCATTAGCCAAAAACTGTGTTGAGCCGCTAGATCAACCTCATCAGTGCTAAAGATGCCCTCTAGAAGTAGGATAGGTTGTTCAATACCGTTCTGACGAAGTTCTATGGCCTCTTCAATACTGGCGACGCCAAAAGCTGGGGCAATATCGGCCAGCGCATCGGCCACTTCAATAGCACCGTGGCCATAGGCATTGGCTTTTACCATGGGGATGGTTTTAGATTGCGGCGCTAAAGACTGCGCCAACATAAAGTTATGGCGCAGTGCCTGCAGGTCAATAATTGCCTTGGTCGGTCTGGACATGGTTACCTACCTAATCGGTATCTTTAGTAGTTAAACTTGCCCGCGGTGTATAGAGCCTGAGCGGCAAGCCATACATCGCCAACTTCACCATTGCCAACCGCAACGCCGTCGATTTCTATAACCGGAGCAATTTCCTTGGAGGAGCTGGTGATCCAAACTTCGTCGGCACTGGCTACTTCATCCATGGTCACAGTGCGCTCTTCTACCGGAATAGTGCCGTCCTGACGCAAAACATCCAGCACAATATGCCGTGTAATGCCGGGCAGTAATTGATTGTCCAATGGTGGTGTACTCACTATGCCATCTTTCACAATAAAGGCATTGCAGGCGCTGGCTTCCGTGAGTTCATTGTTAGCGTTAAATAGCAGTGTTTCGCCATGGCCCTGTTTATACCCTTGCTGAAAATGCAGCACATTGCCCAGCAGCGCTGTCGATTTAATATGGCAGCGCTCCCAGCGCAGATCTCTGTCGGTAGAAACCTTATAGCTATGGACTAATGCCTTATCAGCAACTGGCGGTGGTGCAATCTCGAAAGCAAACGCAAATACTGTAGGTGCAATATTTTCAGGAAAACCATGAAAACGCTTGGTGTCTGCGCCTCGGCTAACATGCAGATAGATACCTAGATTGCCGGCGCCATTTTCTTTAATAAGGCGATTACATAGATCCGCCCAATCAGCTTCAGACCAATCGAGGTTGATACCTACAGCGGCCAAACCATTTTTCATGCGGGCAATATGTGGGGCAAAGCCAACCATATTTCCAGCGTAAGAGGGAACTACTTCATAGATGCCGTCGCCGAATAGAAATCCTCTATCCAGCGGGGATATTTTAGCTTCTTCCAATGGCAGGTAGGCGCCATCTAAATATGCAATGCTCATATTAATGCCTTGAAAAAGTTTTGCAAAATGGTATCAGTGAGGTGCTTTACACGCAAAGCAATTTGGCCTGATATTCATTGCTTTTTAGTTAACTTTCAGCAGAAATTGTTATTAAAAATATATATACCGAAATAATTTCCTGCTGCTATCGGTTTTTTACTATTTTTCTCAGGTCATTGATGAGTTGTTCGCTAATGTCTGCGTTTAATCCATCCTCGGTCAATGTGTTTTCTCTGGTGACACCATCGACACTGCCACGCTCGGAGAGGTAGTTTAGAACGGCCAAATTATCCCAATGGGCGAGCATATCTGTCCCTGAGATAACGGATAGCATTGCAAGTAATCCATGGGCTGCCCAGTTGGAAACATCGGCAATCAACAGCTCATCACAGGAGGTGGCTGAGGGGATTATATTCAGACCTGTCAGTGTATCTGCAACATTGCCCATACCAATTTCATTGCCGCCATCACCTATGGCAATGGTTGGGCAGTTGGCTAGAGTAAGAAAGTAATCGAAGCGGGCACAGCGGGCACTGATATTTTCGCCGCGCATATTGTAGTAATGTCCGTCGGCTGCCATGCCGGGGCGTTCAATTGAAATGACTAGGTTCGGCTGATATTTGTCTAAAACCAGCTGTGCTTCGCGAGCGCTGGTTTCCGGTTCACCGACAGTGATCTTATGTACATGATAATCATCGCTTACGGCATCTGCCAGTGGTGCGCCGCACACTAATATAGGCATTGCTCCAAGAGACTCTATGGCTTGGTACAGAGCAATTGCGCCCACTGGGCCATCGGTCTCGTAGGTATGATTAACTGGAAAGCCAGTGCCAATTAATACATGGCCACTGATATTCTGGAGCATCTGTGCGGCGCGATAATAGTAGCCTGGTGTCAATGCTGCTTGAAGGGTTTGCATACCGCGCGGGTTTCGTGCGATGAGCAAATCTTCGATCTGCTGGCTAATATGCAAATGACTCATTGCGCTGCTGGCTCAAGCTGGCTGTTATTAAATCGCTGCTCATCTAATGCGAGTAAATTATGTGCCTGTTCAAAGCTGATAGCCTCAAACTGTATGGTGCCGCCTGGCATAAGCTGCGCCAGTTTGCCGAGATCTAAGGATAGCACCGAACCTAATTTGGGATAGCCGCCAATGGTTTGACGGTCATTTAACAAGATAATGGGCTGGCCATCTGCGGGCACCTGAATGGCGCCTAAGCATATGCCTTCAGAGAGAATGCCGTCGATACTCGGGGCTATGTTGGCACCCTTAAGGCGATAACCCATACGGTCACTACTTTCGGTGACGGTATATTCCGAGGAAAAAAATAATTGTTTTTGCACTTTGCTAAAGGCATCCTGCTGATAGCCTAACATCACTCTTAATCGCGCTTGATTATCAGCATAATCCGGTAGTCGTTGTTTGGGCACAGACACAGAACCTAAGTGATGCTCCAAAGTTTGGCAGGGTAAAATTTGGCCTGCCTGCAATGGTTGGCCATCCTGAGTTAGTCCGCCCAATCCTTCGCGAGGAACTGTGGATACGCTATTAAAAATGGGCTCTATTTGAAAACCACCGGCCACTGCAAGGTAGCCTCGACTACCGGCGATAGCAAATCCAAGTTCAATGCGATCACCCGGATTTATTCCATGACTCTGCCATAGAGCGGCAGGTTTTTTATTGATCGTTAGGGGAATATTGGCGCCGGTCACTGCGACTGTGGTTTTAACCGATGACTCTAGTATCAGACCGCCGACCGTCACCTCAATAACGGTTGCCGACTGAGCATTACCACAGAGGCGGTTGGCCCAACGAAAGGCATCGCTATCCATGGGGCCACCAGTTGTTAGACCGATACCATGGACGCCAAAGCGCCCGCTGTCTTGTGGCAGGCTAAAAATACCCGGCTGAATAACCTTTAGGCCGCTCATAGTTCGCCGCCCAGCTCTAAAAAGCGATGTTTATTTATAGCGGTAAAACGTACGCGATCACCGACTTGCACCGGCATGCTCGGACTGGCATTGGGATCAAACATAAGCTCGGGACAGAGGCCAATTAGATTCCAACCGCCGGGGGACTGGGCTGGATAGACAGCAGTTTGTCGGTCGGCAATGGCCACGGCGCCGCGGGGCACCTTGGTTCTTGGGGTAGCTAATCTAGGTGCGGCGATGCGTGGATCTACTTCACCAAGGTAAGCAAAACCCGGAGCAAAACCTATGGCATAGACTCTATATTCCGTTTCCTGATGAATGGCAATAACTTGCTCTGTGGTTAGCCGGGCTCCATCAGCTAACGCCTGTAAGTCGGGTCCAGATTCGGCGCTGTAATAAACGGGCAGACTAACTAATCTGCCCTCTACCTGATTGTCTTCAGTGGTCAGATTGCTGAGTGCTTGGCGAATAGCGGCACGTACAGCATGGTGATCGGTTTGCAATGGATTATAAATCACCAGTAGTGAGCCATAGGATGGCACTAGATCAACCAATACTTGGCCAATAGTTTCGCGCAGCTGACTAGCAGTTTGGGCGATCTGTGAGGCGATTGCAGCAGTTGGCTTATCGCCAAAATAAACAATTAGTGAGTTCTCTCCGGCAATGGAGATTCTGGGTTGTTGGCTACTCATGAGTTAATCAGTTGACGAATTTCTTCGATCGCATTGACGCCGTCGATATTGTCGCCATGCACACAGAGCGAATCTGCTTGCAGTTCCAATCTATGGCCACTGATAGTGGTGACACTGCCATCATTTTTTAACTGACTCACCTGAGCGAGCATCTTCTCCCTGCTGTGCACGGCGCCTTCTTTGGCTCTTGACAGCAGCGCGCCATTGTCGTCATAGCAGCGATCGGCAAAGGCTTCAAATATCAGCTCAAGTCCAAACATCTCGGCTTCTTGACGATGGATTTCTGCATCTGGAGTTGCCTGTAACATAAATGCCAGAGGTAGATGTGATCCTTCAATGGCCTCCATAACCGCGCTGCGAATATGACCATTGGCCATCATGTCGTTATATAGAGCGCCATGAGGTTTAACATAGGTGATTGGCATATCAATATTTTCTGCCATACCAGCCAGAGCTGCAATTTGGTACTGCACAATGGCGATAATTTCTACCGCGGGGAGGTTCATTGAACGACGACCAAAACCGGCGAGGTCTGGGTAGCTGGGGTGAGCGCCAACCACGACATTATGACTTTTGGCAGAGAGCAGTGTTTTCTTCATGACGATCGGGTCGCCAGCATGAAAACCACAGGCGATATTGGCCTGGTCTATAAATGGCATTACCTGATCATCGAGGCCCATTTTCCAGGCGCCGAAGCTTTCGCCGAGATCGCAATTTAATAGTAATGACATGTTGCTTCCTTAAAGGTTATCTTTTTAATATTTTGATTCTGTGCAAATAATCGACAGGTCCTTCACTGCGTTCAGGATGACTCAGGCTAGCGCAAGGTCACTATTTTTCATATCCGTTACCAGCATACAACCCGGGCTATGAGTAATGCAGAAAGGAAGTTTGGCTGCTTCCAACGCCACCTGAGGTGTTACACCGCAGGCCCAAAATAGCGGGTGTTCGCCGTCCTTAATTGTTACTGCATCGCCATAGTCAGGCTGATTGATATCTACAATACCAATATCCTGCGGATTGGCATAATGAATTGGTTCGCCATGGACTGAGGGAAAGCGCGCACATATCTCCGCCGCGCGCAGAGCTTCAGTCGGCGCAAAGGGACGCATACTGACTACCATTTTTCCATTAAAGGGACCGGCTGGGGTACAGTCGATATTGGTGATGTACATGGGCACGTTGACCGCTTCAGTTACGTTGCGTACTTCGAGCCCATCGGCAATTAATGCTTCTTCAAAGGAGAATGAGCAGCCGAGCAAGAAGGCCACTAGATCATCGCGCCACAGTGCCGAGATATCATTTAATTCGCTGGTTACAACGCCGTTTTCAAAAATTTTATAACTGGGGATATCGGTGCGAATATCTAGGTCCGCGCCGAGTTTTGCAATACTGCTCTCGCCGGGTTCTGACATGGCGATTAGAGGGCAGGGCTTGGGATTGGCTTCACAGAATTTTAGAAAATCGGCGGCATCAGCGGCCGGCAAAATCACTAGATTGCACTGCACAAAACCCTGACAAAAACCTGAGGTGTTGCCGCTGTGCTCGCCAGTGCGAATTGATTGGCGAAACTGTGCTGGAGATTGTTCGATATTTTTTGACATCATTACTCCCTCTCTTAAGCCGTTTAAAGGTTGAATTCTAGCAGAACCTTAAGGTGAGAGGCACTAGACCTCTGGTGGTAGGGCTGGCGCCATTAGGTTTCATGCTGCTACTTTTAATTTTCAGCCTAAGCTCCCAAGGCGCGCTCAGTATACCAGTATCGCCCAGAGCTGCCGTTGTAACGTGCTAGAGCATCTGCAAGATGGCCTTTTTCTTTATCCAGATAATATCTTAAAAAGGTACAGCCATAGAGGCGGTTAGTTGGGGTGTGGATCAGATTATCAGCGGGCGGCCAATCTTTTGTTTCCAAAACGGCACTATCTGCATCATGCTCCGAGGACCTGCGGAGGACACTGCGTATTGATTAAAATGACTTTCGACCTGCAATAGGGCGAGAACAACCTCAGGCTGCTGACCGGCACGAGATGCCTCTTTATGCACCAGACGCAGAAAGTCGAGGCCTACCTGCTTATCGTTGATAATCTTAGCAAGGGGGGGATCTTTGGAGACAAGCCATATCTCGGCATCATAGGCATTGCCCGTACATATAAGTGGTAGGGCAATGATGGCTCTTTGTAATATTAGAGAATTATTTTAAAACGTTTTCCGTAATAAAGTCATTTAGCCTATCCAGAGCTATATGCTGGTTTTCCGGTTCGCGACGATTGCGATATTCGACGGTGCCGCCCTCTAGGCCGCGATCACCAATCACAATGCGGTGAGGAATGCCGATCAATTCAATATCGGCCAGCATGCCACCGAGTCGTGCCTTGGCCTCGTCCATAAATAATACTTCGTAACCTGCGGCGCTAAGTGATTCATACAATGTCTCGCAGGTGGCTTTAACATTGTCCGATTTGTGCATATTGATCGGCACAATAGCAATTTGAAAGGGAGCAATGGCGTCTGGCCAGATAATGCCATTATCGTCATTATTCTGTTCAATAGCAGCGGCCACAATGCGGCTGACACCAATGCCATAACAGCCCATGCTCATAAATTGTTCTTTGCCATTTTCATCCAGCACCGTGGCTTTCATAGCTTCACTGTATTTGGTACCGAGCTGAAAAATATGGCCCACTTCAATGCCGCATTTAATTTCGAGGACACCTCTGCCATCTGGGCTTGCGTCGCCAGCGACCACATTACGAATATCAGCAACGGTGAACTCGCCGCAGTCACGGGTCCAATTGACTCCTGTTAAGTGATAGCCGTCGCGATTGGCGCCGCAGGTAAAATCGCTAAGTTGCGCGGCGGCGTGATCAACTACCATGGGGAGGTTGATGCCTACTGGCCCCAGTGAACCTGGTGAACAGTTTAAGGTGGCTTTAATTTGCGCTTCAGTGGCGAAGCTGATTTCGCTGCTCAGTCCCAAGGCATGCTGGGCTTTGACTTCATTGAGTTCGTGATCACCACGCACCATCAAACCATACAGCTGGGCTTCACCTTCTTCGTTTTCGGCACTCACAATCAGTGCTTTTAATGTTTGCGGAGCCTCGGCACCTATAAACTTGCAGAGTTCATTAATAGTATGCACCCCGGGAGTGGCCAGCTCAGCCAACTCGGCAGTTGCAGCTGTTGTATCTCCGGCAGGGGCAATGGCTTCGGCTTTTTCGATATTGGCGGCATAATCGCTTTCTGTGGAGAACACAATTGTATCTTCCCCTGACTCTGCAAGCACATGAAACTCATGGGAATGGCTGCCGCCAATGCTACCTGTGTCCGCCAACACTGCGCGGAACACTAGGCCGGTACGCTCAAAAATGCTGGAGTAGGTCTGGTACATTTTATCGTAGGTCTGCTGCAGAGATTCAGCATTGCTATGAAAAGAGTAGGCATCTTTCATGCAAAATTCTCGTGTGCGCATCACCCCAAATCGTGGACGTCGCTCATCGCGAAATTTAGTTTGAATCTGATAGAAATTAGCCGGCAGCTGTTTGTAGCTGTTGATTTCATTGCGAATAATATCGGTGATCACTTCTTCATGCGTAGGGCCGAGGCAGAATTCACGATCGTGGCGATCTTTGATACGCAGCAACTCAGGACCAAATTGTCCCCAGCGTCCAGATTCTTCCCAGAGGTCAGCGGGCTGAACCACAGGCATCATTAATTCCAGTGCGCCAGCCCGGTCCATTTCCTCACGAACTATAGCTTCTACCTTGCGAAAAACACGCAGGCCCATCGGCAGCCAGGAATAAAGCCCGGAGGCGACTTTGCGGATCATGCCAGCACGCAGCATCAGTTTATGGCTGATCACCTCGGCATCGGCAGGAGATTCTTTTTTGGTGGTAATCAGGTATTGGCTGGCGCGCATGGTTTCTTTTACACTATTTGTTGGTCGACATCGGGGAAGCTATTTTACGGTGCCTAGGGGTCGTGGTACAGAGTAAAGATAAAATAGAGAGGGCTGATGTTCCAATTACATGACAGATTAACCGCAGATACGCTATTGGTGGGCGACTTTCCACTCTGCTTGCTGCTTTTGAGTAAAGACGCCAATTATCCCTGGACTATTCTAGTGCCTAAGCGCGAGGGCATTACAGAGATCTATCAGCTCAATAACATTGATCGTCAGCAATTACTGCATGAGTCCTGTGTGTTGGCTGAAGCCATGCAGATACTCTTTAGTCCAGACAAACTGAATATCGCAACGATTGGAAATAAGGTGCCACAGTTGCATATGCATCATGTTGCTCGAACCATGGAGGATGCTGCCTGGCCCGGACCCGTATGGGGAGCAGCGCCAGCGATTAGTTACAGCGAAGATAAGAGCAGAGCTATCCAGACTAGCCTGCAAACTCAGTTAGCCAATGAGCTAATAAAATAAAAACCCCTGACAGGCAGGGGTTTTTATTAGTACAGCGACTAATATTGGTCAGCTGGCTCGGCTATAGGTGCTAGAACTCAGTCTAGTTGGCCATATCTTTGAGGCCTTTAAGCGCATAGACCTTTACCACATTGGTTGCAGGCTGGGCTTTAAAAATAGTCTCTTTGCCGGTAAAAGTATTAATGCCTTTGCGCGCTTTTTTGGCTGGCTTCTTCACCGTGGTTATCTTGATCAAGCCGGAGAGAACAAATTCGCCCACTGCGCGTTTTTTTACATGGCGTCGAACGAGGAGACATAGCTCGTCTAGAACAGTGTCAATTTGCTTGCGATTTAAGCCCGAGTTAAGAGCTAATTCGTTGACTATTTCAATCTTGTTATAACGCTCGGATATCGCAGTAGCCCTGCGGGATGGGCTAGTTGCCTTCTTAGCGGCAGTTTTCTTAGCGAGGGGTTTCTTGGTGACAGTTTTTTTCTTCACTGGTGCCTTTTTCTTTGCAGTACCTTCTTTAACGGCCATTTTTTAGTCCTCCATGATTTTGGTTATCCAGTTAAAACCAACCCTGATGTATTAAGGGTACCGTCATCAGGGCTTTGACATTATTTATAGCTGCCGATTTACTGTTGTGCCACGAATAAGCGGTTTTTCTGCGACTTTTTTAATCTAAGCCTATTTATACTGGTTTATTTAGCATTCGCCTGCCGCATAGGCTGATGTATAATGCTGCGTTTTTTAGCCCCAAGCATAAGGTTTGGACAATATGCCAATTTATGAGTACCGCTGTAAGGCCTGTGGACACGAGCTCGAAGCGCTGCAGAAAATGAGTGATGATCCGTTGACGGACTGCCCTCAGTGCCACCAGCCCGAGCTGCATAAACAGATATCAGCGGCGGGTTTTAGGCTTAGCGGCAGCGGTTGGTACGAGACTGATTTTAAAAGCGGCAAAAAGAAGAATCTCAGCGAAGGAAAGAGCAGTGCAACAGATGCGAGTGCGAGCAAGGTCGCATCCACAGCACCGACTAAATAGTGACGCGCACCTTAGGGTGCAATAAAACTTTAAAAGCAGGAATAAATTACTGATGTATCGAACTAACTATTGCGGACTTGTTAGAAGCGCCCATATTGATGAGCAGATTACCCTATGCGGTTGGGTTGATCGTCGTCGTGATCACGGCGGTGTTATTTTTCTCGATCTGCGCGACCGTGAAGGCATTGTGCAGGTAGTATTTGATTCTGATGCAGGACAATTTTTTGAGCAAGCCGATAAGGTTCGCTCAGAATATGTTTTAAAGGTGACAGGTAGAGTCCGAGCCCGAAGTGAGTCAACGGTAAACCCAAATATGGGCACCGGTGAGATTGAAGTCTATGGTACCGAGCTAGAAATTTTAAACTCGGCTATTACACCGCCATTCCAGCTCGATGACCATATCACCGTGGGTGAAGATGTAAGGCTCAAGTATCGCTATATGGATTTGCGTCGCACCGAGATGCAAAATAGCCTGCGCTTTCGCTCCAAAATTACCTCTAGCATTCGCAATTATCTTGTCGATGATGGTTTTCTGGATATTGAAACGCCAATTATGACTCGTGCTACTCCCGAGGGTGCTAGGGACTATTTGATTCCGTCACGCACCCATCCGGGGCAGTTCTTTGCCATGCCGCAATCGCCGCAGCTCTTTAAACAGATGTTGATGGTTGCAGGTTTTGACCGTTACTATCAGATTGCCAAATGTTTTCGCGATGAAGATTTACGCGCTGACCGCCAGCCAGAATTCACCCAGATTGATATAGAAGCCTCTTTTATTGACGAAGAGGACATTATGTCAACGACGGAAACCATGATTCGCGGTATTTTTGCCGAGCATATGGGCGTTGAATTTGATACTTTTCCGCGTATGACCTATGCCGATGCGATGGCTAAATACGGCTCCGATAAGCCAGATTTACGTATTCCCCTTGAGCTAGTTGAGATTAAAGATCTACTTAAGGATATCGAGTTTAAAGTGTTTGCAGGTCCAGCTAACGATCCAGCCTGTCGTGTCACTGCATTAAAAGTACCAGGTGGCGCTGAAATATCACGCAAGCAAATAGATGACTACACCAAGTTCGTCAGTATCTACGGCGCCAAAGGTTTGGCTTGGATCAAGGTCAATGCCATTGAGACAGGGATAGAAGGTCTACAGTCACCGATTATTAAGTTCCTCGGTGATGAAGTGACCATGAATATTATGCAGCGACTGGATGCTCAGAATGGCGATATCGTCTTCTTTGGTGCTGACAAGTCTCAGGTAGTGTCGGAGGCCTTGGGTGCACTGCGTTGTAAAGTCGGTGAAGACTTAAATCTCTATACCAGCGAATGGGCACCAATGTGGGTTGTCGATTTCCCTATGTTCGAAACTACATCTGATGGTGGACTCACCCCATTGCACCATCCATTTACCGCGCCATCTTGCTCGATCGAGGAGTTGCAGGAAAATCCTGCGACCGCGCTGTCGCGAGCCTATGATATGGTGCTTAACGGCTGTGAGTTGGGTGGCGGTTCCATTCGTATCCACGATCAGGTTATGCAGGCAGCGGTATTCGATGTGTTAAAGATATCTGCCGATGAGCAACGGGAAAAGTTTGGCTTTTTGCTGGATGCTCTGCAATACGGTGCGCCGCCACATGGTGGTTTAGCCTTTGGTCTAGATCGTCTGATAATGTTGATGGTGGGAGCCGACAGTATTCGTGATGTTATTGCATTCCCGAAAACCCAGTCAGCGGCCTGTCTGTTAACTGATGCCCCCTCCATTGTGGATTCAACGCAGTTAAGAGATTTGAATATTCGGGTGCGCAAGAAAGAAGATTAAAGAATTTGTATGTGTAGAACGTTGTACGTAGCAAAAGCAGTAAGTTATTAAGCGATAGAAACATAGACTCAAACGAGTAATCACAAGAGGAAATACCGATGAAAGTTATAAAGAAGACTAAAGAATATACAGTTTACCAAAAGGGTTCTGGACGTTATGCGGTTAAGAACGCCAGCAAAAACTGGGTAAATGCTGATGAAAAAGTTGCCATTTTACTGGCTGAAGGCCTGATTAAAGCGGTTGCTGCTGCGCCTGTTGTTGAAGAAGTTGCTGAAGAGGCGGCTCCTGCAGTAGAGGAAGTTGTAGAAGCTGCAGCCGAAGAAGCACCGGCCGAAGAGCCAGCGCCTGTTGCAGAAGAAGCGCCAGCTGAAGAAGCGGCACCTGCTGCTGAAGAAGTCGCGGAAGCAGCAGCTCCTGCAGAAGAAGCAACAGCAGAAGAAGCGCCAGCTGAAGAAGCATCAGCAGAAGAAGCTGCGCCTGCAGCCGAAGAGGCGGCAGAGGTAAAGCCAAAAGCTAAAGCCAAGGCTAAACCCAAAGCTAAAGCCAAGGCAAAGCCTAAAGCTGCACCTAAAAAAGCTGCGGCCAAAAAAGAAGATTAATTACTCCGGTAATTAACCGCTTTATAAAACCCTCAGAACGCTGTTCTGAGGGTTTTTTTATGGCGGTCTAAATGGTTTGAGTCCTGATTAGGTCCGTCGAGTGGCCTATTCTAGTTTGGCCTTTCGCAGCGAGGACAAAGGTTGGTCAATGCGCTAAATCATGCGTAAAGAGGTTGACTCTCTATGCATCCATTGCAACACTTCCAGACTAATCGAAAAGCAATCAATTTCATGACACGAATAATCGGTATTGACCCAGGATCACGGCGCACCGGCTACGGTGTAATTGATATTGTGGGCAGTAAAGTCAGCTATGTTACTAGCGGTATTATTCGGTTACCGGAAAAATCACTGCCTGAACGACTGAAAATTATCTTCGATGGTGTCAGCCAGATTATTGAGCAATATCAGCCTGAGCAGATGGCGATCGAAGAGGTTTTTTTGGCCCGCAATCCAAGCTCCGCGCTTAAGCTGGGGCAGGCGCGGGGCGCTGCAATTGTCGCAGGAGGCAATGCGGGGCTGCCAGTGGGTGAATACTCTGCACGCAGCGTTAAGCTGGCAGTGGTAGGTACAGGTAGCGCCGATAAGTCCCAGGTGCAGATGATGATTGTGCAACTCCTCAGATTATCTGAGGCGCCGGCCGAAGATGCCGCCGATGCGCTAGCTATTGCTATTTGTCATGGCCACAGTCTTGGGGCGCAAACCGCCTTTGCTGGTGCCGGTGTTAAGGGCTATGCTCGTGGCCGACTTAAATAAACAGTAGAGCAATCGTTTCAATAACAGAGAAAGTCAGACCATGATCGGACGACTTCAGGGCGTGATAATTGACAAGCAGGCACCGGATTTACTGCTCGATGTGCAGGGTGTTGGCTACGAGGTGCTGGTCTCTTTGAGCACTTTCTTTGCGGTTCCGGAGCCGGGCGAGTCGGTCACATTGCACACTCATTTTGTAGTGCGCGAAGACGTACAGCAGCTATACGGTTTTGCCGAGCTATCAGAACGCGCGCTGTTTCGCCATCTGATCAAGGTCAACGGCGTCGGCCCTAAGATGGCTCTGGCTATTCTCTCTGGCATGTCAGCCAGTGAGTTTGCAATATGCGTGCACAATAACGATATCAGTACCCTGGTGAAATTACCGGGGGTGGGCAAAAAGACAGCCGAGCGCTTGGTGATTGAGATGCGTGATCGGGTGGGCGATATTGATGCAAAGGTCACGACGGCGTCCGCTGTCGCAAAGCAGCCTGATTTAACTCAGGAGGCGGAAAGCGCATTGATTGCACTGGGCTACAAACCCCAGGATGCGGCAAAGATGGTGAGCAGAGCGGCTGCGGATGATATCTCTAGCGCCGAACAGCTGATCAGGGCTGCACTCAAGAGCATGGTGTCCAAGTAGCGCGCGAGTAAAGCTAGTGATAATTTAAGGTCATCAAGGTATGCTTATAGGCAAATTTGAGATGGCGTCCAATGATAGAACCCGATCGACTTATTTCCGCAGATATTTCCGTTTCTGAAGAGCGTTTTGACCGCGCTCTTCGGCCTACTGCACTGGCTGATTATGTCGGGCAGCCGGTGGTTAAAGAGCAGCTGCATATCTTTATTGAAGCGGCGCGCAGAAGAGCAGAGCCCCTCGATCACACATTGGTATTTGGCCCCCCAGGCTTAGGTAAAACGACGCTCGCGCATATTATTGCCAACGAGATGCAGGTCGACCTTAAAACCACCTCTGGCCCAGTATTAGAAAAGGCTGGCGATCTCGCGGCGCTGCTGACTAACCTTGAAGCTGGAGATGTGCTATTTATCGACGAGATTCATCGTCTGAGTCCAGTCGTCGAAGAGATTCTTTACCCGGCATTAGAAGATTACCAATTGGATATTGTGATTGGTGAGGGTCCTGCCGCTCGCTCCATCAAACTGGATTTACCCCCTTTTACATTAGTAGGTGCCACCACTAGAGCAGGGCTGCTGACATCGCCGCTGCGTGACCGCTTTGGTATTGTGCAGCGTCTGGAATTCTATTCAGTTGCCGACCTCACCAGCATTGTTACGCGCGCCGCCGCTATTTTAGGGGTTGCTATCGATGGTGATGGCGCCAAAGAGATTGCCTGCCGTTCGCGCGGTACACCGCGGATTGCCAACCGTTTATTGCGTCGTGTGCGCGACTATGCCGAAGTAAAGGGCGATGGCAATATCACTGCAGATATCGCCGATGCCGCGTTAAATATGCTCAATGTAGATCAAAGTGGTTTTGATCATATGGATAGGCGTCTACTGCTTATGTTGATGGAAAAATTTGACGGTGGCCCGGTGGGTGTAGATAGTCTAGCGGCAGCGCTTAGTGAAGAGCGTGGCACCATTGAAGATGTTCTCGAGCCCTATCTTATTCAGCAGGGCTATCTAATGCGCACCTCCAGAGGTCGCATGGCGACGCGTATGGCCTATGAACACTTTGGCTTAAAGAGCCCCAAGCGCCTTCAGGAACAGATGGATGCGCTCGATGATTGAGTTCCGCTTACCGATCCGAGTCTATGTCGAAGATACAGATGCTGGTGGCATTGTGTTCTATGCCAACTATCTGAAGTTTATGGAAAGAGCGCGCACTGAATTAATGCGTAGTTTAGGCTTTGACAAGCCGGCGCTCTTTGATGGCCTGCAATTTGTGGTTCATGAGGTTGCGCTCAAGTATCACAGTCCGGCGGTATTGGATGATGAAATCATCGTGACTGCAGTGCTGAGCAAGGCAGCCAGGGTCACCTTTGAAATGACCCAGCAGGTTTTCCGCGGTGAGGAATTGCTTGTTGAAGGCAGTATAAAAGTCGCCTGCATTGATGCCCAAACCAAACGCCCGAAAGGCATGCCGAAAAATATGTTTACAACCTTAAACAGCCAACTTGGCTAAATCTGGAGTTTATGCAGGTGAATGATGAAAACTTATCCATATTAGCGCTTATTACCAACGCCAGTGTGCTGGTGCAGTTGGTGATGGGCACGTTGTTTCTAATGTCGGTACTGTCATGGATTATGATCGTACAGCGCGCAGTGTTTCTAAATACTGCCTGTCTCTTATACACATCTGACGCTGCCGACGACTCCTTACGTGTAG
>OJCJ01000136.1_pt1 | contig 15349 bp, 9 predicted proteins | sample 1591811 | NCBI WGS metagenome assembly OJCJ01 (sample SAMN05416758, study PRJEB24817) | seawater metagenome | isolation source: Sea water | place: Canada:Atlantic | collected 2013-07
GAGATGTAGAGAGGTCTCGTGGGCTCGGAGATGTGTATAAGAGACAGGTCATATTAGGCTTCAATATTTCCAACACTTTTTTTGAGTTCTCATGACCCTGTGTCTTAGCCATCGACCACCATACGTGGGCCTTTACATAATTCTCTGGAACGCCATCCCCAAGATAATACTTATGACCTAATACGGACTGAGCTAATGCATCACCCGGTTCAGCGGCTTTTCTATACCACTTAAATGCCTCAGCATCATTCTCTGGAGCACCCTCGCCATGGGTATACATGCCGCCTAGGTTGTGCTGAACCTCGGCATCACCTTGTTTTGCCAGCGCCACAGTCTCATCAAACCCAGATGCGGCAGCATTTTGTAAAGTCAGAAAAGCAGAAACTATCAGTACATATCTCATGAGAAATTAGTCCTGCCTAATCATGCAATAACTATCTAGACCAAACCTACCTATGCAAGAATATATGGATATTGGTGATGTTACAGTTTTTTTGAAACGGACTTACTTTGTATCTGTGCAGGTATTTTAAACAACGAAAGAGGTAGTAGCGGCCTCCGGGCTCCTAAAGGTTAAGGCGCTTTAATAATATTTAGCAGGAAATTTAGTAGGAATTGACTGCTTAAGAACTAAAAAGCCCCTGCAGTCTATTGACTACGGGAGCTTCAGGATATGCTTGGTACCATTGTCAGGGCCCCAACGTCCGGGCCATTCATCCCAGCGCCAGATAGTCTTAAACATTGGTCTGTATACAGGATGTGTTTCTAGGATCCATTTGCACAGTTTCTTAAACTGAACACCACGAGTATGATTATCAGTATCGAAGGTCTCTATGAGTTGTAGAGAGGGATGCATTGTTAGATTAAAAGCTCTGGGATGGATAGGTTAAAGCTAGTCTTTAGAAAAGCCACCGTATTTGGTTGCTAGATCTTATTACATTGTACGATCGAGTTTAACAAGCTCGCATCTACAGACCACCCCTGATCCAACGAATAATCCCTCAGCTCTTGCGCCAAATCTTGAAGCTTTATGATATCAGCTAGGTATTTGTTAAGGTTCTGGGTGGGAAAATAACGAGGAGAGTCACTGAGTGATTCGGCTTCAGCTTCAGCTTTTCTTTCGTCGATCGCCTTGCTCAGCACTTTAATGGAACTTCTAGCGTCTTCAGCTAACCATTTCAATTGCCAGGTCATTGCAGCATTTCTAAGAACACAATCACCTAACGTTCCACCTAGGTTTGGGATCGATTCCATTGATAACGATTGTGAAGATAAAGGTGCTGAACCAGAAAACGTCTGAGTTGCGATTCCATATAGTTCTGCCGCCGCTCCGCCTTTTATAGTCCAGCCGTTCTCAGCGCTGCAATACCACATAGTTCTTTCATATAGTCTGTCACCCACCTCAACACTAGCCATACTATTGTAATAATCATTCAACGCTTGGAGCTCTTCTTTGGGTAGGACACAATTGATTCGTTCTTTCCCCCCAAGCTTCATTTGCTTAAGGTAAGGGGCATGAAAAAGGATTGAACCTTGATCAGCCACAATGCGTTTCTCGCCTCCTAAAAAGGCAACAGCACATGACGAAGCGCACATTTTGTTGTTTTCAATTACAGTTGTTACGCTTCTATCTCTGAAAGCTTTGCCAAGCTTATAGCCATCTTCTAAATAGCCTCCTCCAGATTCCAGTATTACATTTATAGGGGTGATAACTTCACCATTGGCGTCCATACACGGCTTACGCTGATCCATTAGCCTGCCAACTGCAAATGTGCTGTCGGGACCGATTGATCCGGTGACCAATATTGAATGCTTACCGCCAGTAACACAGCTGGGGTCAGACATGTCAGAGCTCGTTTCTATGACTAGGTCATCGATGAAATAAGTTTCAGCAGAAACATTGAGCGTTAGAACGGCGATAAGTAGCAGTGCAAATCTCATACTAGGTGATTCTTATTAACTAATTCATCAACTATATAGATCAGGCGTGTTTGTGCAATAGTACATAGACACTAGCAGTAATAAGAGTTTTGAATTTCATCTAGATTGTCTCAAACTTTGCAGTGTGCGCGCATTCCCCACCTCCTTATAGTGTAAGGCCAATTGGCAATGTCAGTTTTTTCATCACCGGGGTCCGTTGCTTTTTCTTCGCTAATGATCTTTTTATCCTCTAATCGAGGCTAACTAACCAATCCAGTAGGGCACTCTAAATCCTAAATATTCCGGATTTAGCCCCTATATAGTTGGGAATTAATCAGGAATTACACTTCTACACCCTCAAGATCTAAGTGAAGATCAATATTGCTAATTGGTAAGGCCATTATGCCATTCGGCAGCTTTACCTCAAAAGCAAGGGGCTTGATCGCATTATCATTGTTACCACAGAAATTATTGACTACTGTGCGAGCGATTTTCAAAAAGTCATTTTACCTATGCTTTCAATAAGCAATAAACATCGGAAAGTATGAGTCTTTTTATCAAGGTAAACCGGCGTGCCATTTTAAGTAATAAGTAGCGTGATAACTTTTAGGGAATAAATACATATGATATCCACTTGTTTGAGATTGTTGATGCTCTGTGCTGTGCTCACCGGCTGTGGCGGTTCAGGGGGAGGTCCATCTTCCAGCTCAACACCAGTGCCGACTCCAGATACACCTGTCGATACCGGAAGTACCACGGAAGGCGATACCGGAAGTACCACGGAAGGCGATACCGGAAGCACAGCGGATGACGATACCGGTGCAACTGCACTGGTTGTTCAAGCGGAGACTTACGTTTCTTTTAATGATTCGGATTCCGGCAATAATGGGAATAGCTACCGAAATGATAATGTCGATATCGAAACGACAAGCGATGCCGGTGGAGGCTTCAACGTAGGCTGGACGACTGCGGGAGAATGGCTTGAGTATGAGGTTAATTTAAGTGCGGGACTGTATAAGGTAACAGCGAGGGTTGCGTCTGAGGTGTCAACTGGTAGCTTTACCTTGCTGCTTGATGGACAAACAATCGGTAGCGCTAGCGTTTCCAGCACCGGTGGTTGGCAGACCTTTGTTACACAAACTGTCGGCAGTATTGAGGTAGGCACGGGGGCGGCACTTACCCTGCGCCTGAATGTGACAGGCAATGATTTCAATATCAATTGGATCGAATTTACACCAGATGTCGATAGTGATGGTGACGGCATGTCTGACACAGACGATCAATGTCCGGATACCGCCGACGGAGCCATCGTTGATATCTTGGGTTGCGAAGTTGTGGAGGTCAATAACGAAGTATCGTTCATAAATGAGCGACTGGTAGGTGGTCCGGATTCGCTGACACCCGGTTATACCTTGTATGTTTTTGATAATGATTTAGGCGCGCCTGACAGCAGTGCCTGTAATGATGGTTGCGCCACGGCATGGCCGCCTGTATTGGTCGAAGATGCGGAAGCTTCTGGCGTAAGCGGATTAAGCACGATAGTGCGTGATGATGGCAGCAGGCAAGCCGCCCATAACGATCGTCCCTTATATTTCTACGCCGCAGACAGCTCAGTTAATACTACCAGCGGTGACGGAAGCGGTGGCGTATGGTGGCTAGTGCCTCATGGTGTCTTAGGTGAAGTCGGCGTGCTATACGACCAGTTTACAGCGCTGCAACCTAACACCCAAGTTGAAACAGAGGTTGCCCTAGTAACCCGTTTTTCTGATCGTCCACGTACTCGTCATGCACGTGAAGACGAGTTTCAGTCCTACGATCATTACATTAAATTCTACTTTGAAGACCGTTCAAGCAATATCGAGATTGTAGATTACGTTGCCCAAGGTGGTGACAGTATTGAAATGAATGTGCGTACCATTTTCCCGCTGGACCCAATTCAAGCGGAGAATCGTTGGTGGTATCAGGGTATAACCACCGTCGCTCAGTACGCGAGCAACGGCATCATGACTTATAAGGGCTTTGATGGGACATATTATCACTATCAAAAAACCAGCAATGAAAACACCCGCCTGGGAAGGCCTATTCAACTGGGCGATCGCCTAGAATTTGAGATTAGCCAGTTTAGCGCGCCGGGTATTCCCCGAGGCCAAGCCAACTATTATGGCACCACCTTTCTCTACATCGTGGGTGAAGGTATTGTTCCATGGTATGCGGAAGCCGCAGGTTCAACATACCGTGAAGACAGTCAAAAAATCCCTGAAGAGTTCTGGTTAGGCGGGCATACCACTATTCACCACCAGTATACGGATGAGCCCAACGATAACTTCTTGCAAATGGCGACCAATCTCGGCTACGACAACGGACAGAAATTTCTGCTCGGGCGTCGCGTGCATCACTCCTCCGTGATTGACGGTAAACATGATGAAGATCCTGCCAATGGGGTGTTAGCGACAAATGCTGGTGTGTCAGGTACACGTTACATTAATCAGCGTTGCACAGGTTGTCATGAGCGAAATGGCGGTGCAGGCGTTGCTGATAACGGTGTTTCGCTTGATCGCTGGGTCTTTAAAGTAGGTGATGCCAATGGTGCACCTGACCCGCTTATTGGTAGCGTATTGCAGCCTAGCGGCAGTGCCGGTGAAGGCGATGTTTCTATCGCCTCCTGGACCGAACGTGCAGATGGACTGCGAACCCCTAACTATCAATTTAGTCAAGGTGCACCCGCTACTTTCTCTGCGCGAATTGCACCGCGTCTTGTAGGACTGGGTTTGCTGGAAGCCATACCCGAAACAGCTATTCTGGCGTTGGAGGACGTGGATGACGCCGATGGCGATGGTATTTCCGGTCGTGCAAACAAGGTGATAGACCCTGAGGACGGTGGCACAACGCGTCTGGGTCGTTTTGGCTGGAAGGCGGTAACCTCAAGCGTAAAGCACCAAGTGGCCGCTGCATTGAATACCGACATGGGTGTGCGGACTACTGTTCTGCCGAACCCGGATTGTGGCTCTGCACAAACCAATTGCGGTGAGAGCAGCCCGCTTATGCCGGAAGAGAACCTCGACAACCTAATATTGTATATTTCTGCCCTTGGTGTACGACCTCAACGCGTCTGGAACGAAGGCGTTGAAAATCAGGAAGTGCTTCAAGGCAGAGAGCACTTTAGAGAGATAGGCTGCGTAGGCTGCCATACGGAGTCCTTCCAGACCAGCAAATTCCATCCATTGGCCGAAGTGCGCGACCAAACCATTCATCCCTATAGTGATATGTTGCTGCATTATATGGGTGAAGGGCTCGCCGATAATCTAGGTGAAGGGTTGGCCAGTGGTGGCGAGTGGCGAACTACACCATTGTGGGGGCTCGGCTTGTCCGCCTGCGTAACAGGCGGGGTTACTAATCCGACTGGCAGAGAAGGTGGAGAAATCTGTACACCTGATCACGCCTACCTGCATGATGGCCGAGCGCGCTCCATTGAAGAGGCGATCTTATGGCACGGTATTGAAGGCTCTGAAGGACAAGCATCGACTGATGCATACAAGGCCTTGTCAGAAGAAAACCAGCAGACGGTATTGCGTTTCCTAGAATCCCTATAAGCGCAAATTAAACGATTCACATTCACAAAGCCTCGACTAGGATCGGGGCTTTGTTGTATTAAATATAGCCTCCAAGGCAGACCGAGAAACCCTCCCATAATTTAGCAGTATGCCCAAAATAGGGTCCTGCAAAAATGACATAGAGGAAGGGTATCTATAATGCCCAATAAGTTTACGATCAAACGCTTAACGTGCCTGCACGGCATTATTAAACACCTCAGGAAGGTCTTTAATAGCAAGACCGAACGTCCCCCTGATAGGCTTAATAAGCACCGTTAAGGATGTTCACACTCTTCTATTAAACTAATTTCTAAAGTACCTATATTTATAAATTAACACTACCGAATAAGTAACTGCTCACCTCTCTCTGATTGAATAGTGCGTAGGCACAAGCAATAAGGAGAGTTTTGGATTTCATCTAGATTTTCTCAAACTTTGCAGTGTGCGCGCATGCAACCTTTCCCTTCGTCGATACAGCTCAATAAGGGGGTGGGGGCGTTGCCCGTCTAGAGTAGACTTTGGGCTTTATTTAGCAGGAAATTTAGCAGGAATTAGATGATTTATAACTAAAAAGCCCCTACAGTCTAATAATTGCAGGGGCTTCAGAGTATGCTTGGTACCAGTGGCCGGACTCGAACCGGCACGCTTTTAAGGGCGGGGGATTTTGAATCCCCTATGTCTACCAATTCCATCACACTGGCATTTAAAGTTTCCTTTGGCTCTCAGATTTACAGGCGTAAATCACTGCAGCGCTCGGAGGACGGGGATTATAGCAGTGACTTCCTATTATTCAACTGATTTACGGTAATCTCAGGTGATATAGAGCCCCAACCCGATATTGAGGATTACTTAATCTAGGCAGCGCTGCTGGCGTTTTCGGCCGGATATTGTAAATATATAGATACCATTTTAATGTCATTCGATCAAAGTGTGTGGTCAACGGAATCGCGGTATCAATTATCACTTCTTTTGAGAGTTAGGGATGCTGGTCAGCAAACAGGATATAGACGCTGAGGCGCGACAAAATTATGCAGGTTCCCTGCAATCACAGACTTCATCGGTTGAATTCGGATACTATGCGGAGCTCGCTTGTAGCAGAGATGTTTTGGATTTTAAGACACGGATTGGGGCTGTAGTAGATCGATTGGGTTTCTCTGACTTTGCATTTGTGAGGCTAGCGAGCAGAGATGCAGACTTTAGCATGTTGATGTCCACGCCAAAGACATTGTTGGATTCTTACTGCCAAGAGGGGCTATATGAAAACGATATGGTGTTCTCCTATGCGAAAAGCAAGGTATCTCCCATTTTTCGCTCAACTCTTGATCATTATCTTGGTCAGTCCCCAGTGGACACCAATACAACCAGAACCATGAAAGAGATCTATAAACTCAATGCGTCAAAGGGATATTACGATTACTACCATATTCCTTCCGAGTCCGTGGATGGTGACGGCAAAGTGATGTTCTCAGTAACCCTCCGTGGCTGCAGCCCGCTAGAATTTAAGTGCAGAATCCAAGGTTGTGAATCTACACTGAGACTTCTAAGCGACGCTATTGATCTCGTTGCAACTCGGAAATTCGCGCATATATTCGTAAATGCAAAAGACAAACCGATTATCGCTATAACGCCAAAACCACTTTTGGTATTAGAAACTCTTGCCAATAATGACTTCACCATTGCTCAGATCGCGGACCATTTGAATATAAGTCCAGTGACTGTTAGTAAGCATTTGGAAACGGCACGTAAAGCGCTGGGTGTTAGAACAAATCATGCAGCGATTAAAAAGGCGTTCGTTAATGACTTAATTGCATATAAGTAGTAATTTCCCCAAATAATGAGTAGATGTATGGATGCAGATACCTTTGATCATCAAGTTCGTCCCGGTATTTATTTACAGTTACCTGAAACTCTGGTTGACCCATTTCCCACCTATGCCTATATGCGCAAGCATCATCCTGTCTGCCAAGTTGAGCCCGCTGGTATTTGGGCAGTCACCTGTTTTGATGATGTGAAATATGTTTTAGCAACACCTGAAATATTTTCATCGAAGGCCATCAATCTGCTTAATGAATCTGAATGGTTGTCAGATGAAAGTAAACACTCTCGGCTTATCATTGCTCAGGATCCACCAGACCACAGCCTCTACCATGGCATGGTCAACAGAGCATTTATCAGTAGGGTGATTACAACCTTAGAGCCATTGATGCGTGAAACCGCAAAATCACTTATGCATCAATTTGATGATAGTGCGCCTGTCGATTTTGTGGAAAATTTTGCCTATCCCTATGTGGGAAAAATCACTAGAAATATTATGGGCGTTGGCGAAAAGCAGAGTCTCGCCGAAATTCGCGAATGGGTTGATCTGGAGGAACGATCATCCCCAATACGACCTGATGATGCTTTTATCGCGGCTTTTGAACATGCCATATTGCGGCAAAATGGTCACTTTCTAGAGGTGATTGAGGAGCGCCGGGCAAATCCTCAAGATGATCTAATAACCCGTCTTGTTAATGCTGAAGCCGAAGGCAAAAAACTCACCGATCAGCAGCTATGTGGTGTGATGAGCCTATTGGTTTCTGCGGGCTTTGCCACCACAGTACACATGCTCAATCACGCGGTAATGCAGTTATCACAGCGCCCGGATCTTATGGCGCTTTTGGTTGCCTCTCCCGATCGGATTCCGTCATTTATTGAAGAACTTCTGCGCTACAGTCCCTCGGTGCTCTCATCACTTCGCTCGACCATCAAAGACACTGAGGTGTCCGGGGTAACCATACCCAAGGACGCCTTAGTTATGCCTCTAATAGCATCGGCAAATCGCGACACATCACAATTTGCAAATGCCGATGTATTCGATATCAACCGGCCAAAGATTAAGCAGCATTTTACCTTTGGCCATGGTATCCATATCTGTATTGGTGCAGCGCTAGCTCGTGCTGAGTTGCGCATTGCACTTGAAGTTATGCTGAGTAAATTTACTCAGTTTATCTGTCCCGCTGACGATCAATTGTTGTGGAAAGACTCGATGTTTGTAAGGGGTGTTTCAGCATTGCCAGTGACATTTCGTTAAATAAACCGTTTTAAAATGGAGAACAGTATGAATAGATTTCAATTTACGAAAACTGCTATGTTACCAGCCCTTATCTCGGGCGTTATCAGTGCCGAAAAATGCTTGGCGGATGCTGTATACGATCAAGAGGGTCTCAATGAGGTTGTGGTTACCGCACAGAAGCGTCAACAATCACTTCAGGATACGCCGATAGCCATCTCGGTTATAGAAAGTGAGCAGCTTGATATTCTCGGCATTACTGATTTTGCTGAACTGACTGATGGCATCATACCCTCACTGCATGTTGTGCCCTTTGGTAGCACCCCATCGAATGTGGTGTTATCGATTCGCGGCAATGCAGCGAGAGATCCGGGTGAAATATCTCGAGAGGGCTCGGTAGCTGTGTATCTCGATGGCGTTTATATAGGGAGATCTCATGGTTTGGGACTGCAATTACCCGATCTTGAGCGTATTGAGGTATTGCGTGGGCCACAGGGCACATTATTTGGCCGCAATGCCATTGGTGGAGCTGTCAGCATTGTGTCGAAAAAACCTACAGGTGAGTTTGGGTTAAAGCAATCCATCGGCATGGGTCGTTTTGATGAATTGCGTAGTGTGACCAGAATTAACTTTGATGAAGTCGCTGGTGTTCGTGCCAAGCTAGATTATTTGCATTCTGAACGTGACGGTTGGGTTGATAACACCGCACCAGGAGAGGCGGACTACAACCAGTATGAGAAAGATGGTGGTCGACTTAGCCTTTTATGGGACGCCTCAGAATCTGTGAGTGTTGGCTATAGTTATGACAAATCTAAGGTCTCGACAGCACAAAACTACTATCAATTTTATAAGGATTATGGGAAAAAATTTGCCGAGGAGCGTGATCGTCTTTCGCAGACCCGTTTACCGGTTACCTCATTGGATCCAACAATAGTCGAAACCAGCGGTCACAGTCTTATCGTCAACTGGGAGGTATCAGAAAAAATGAGCGTGAAATCTATCAGCGCTCATCGAAAACTCAATGAAGACGCTAACAATAACTACGCAGGAATCCTCTACTATAACGGACTCAATGATGCATCTGTAATGGATCAGGAGCAATTAACTCAGGAATTCCAGTTTATAGGCACCCATGAGCGTCTAAACTGGGCGGCCGGTATTTACTACTTTAAGGAAGATGCACACAAAAACCTGCAAGATAAGTTCACGTTAGATATCAATGGCAATTCTGGTCGTGGTCTCCTAAGTACTATCAGTCCACCGACAACTTATGATTATCTGAGTAAAAAGATCTTGCTAGCGAAAATAGTAGATGCTGATGCTAGATCATGGGCTGCGTATGGCCAATTTACATGGAACCCCGAGATTCTCAGTGACAGGCTTTTCATTACTTTGGGCGGCAGGCATACGGATGATAAAAAAGCTGCCACCCGCCAAGAAGTGACCTTTCATGAATTCGACCATAAATCAGATAACTTTGATACCACTGCAGGGCTGGATCTTCATATAAATGATGATCTCTCTACCTATTTGAAATGGACTACAGCGTACAAAGCTGGGGGTGTTAATTCTCGCTCAACCAGTTTTTCTAGATTTGAAGAGGAGGTTGTGAAAACCTTGGAGCTGGGTCTGAAGTCCGAATTTTGGCAGCGCAGAGGTCGTTTTAATCTCGCGATGTTCAACACCAATTATGAAGATATGCAGCTCGATTTTATTGATCCGGAAAAAATTACTCATCTTGAGACTATTAATGCGCAAAAAATAGTCAAGGTGAATGGTGCTGAAATTGACATTTCGCTTATACCTATTGCAGCTGTGCAAATTGGTTTTAGCTATAGTTATTTAGATACTGATATGCCATTGCAACCAAACCCTCTGGCCGGCGGGGCGCTTAAAGAGTTCTTTATACCATTGGCGCCAAAACATGCAGGTGCAATGACTATAGACTATCAGTTTTCCCCTCTGCAATTTGGCCAGTTATCAGCGCATCTAGATATGACTTCCACTGATAAATATTCTTATGCCCCTTTTGGTGAGCAGAGGTTTGATGCGTATACAATACTTAATGCGCGCATAACATTGGCTGGGATTAAGGTGGGTGGTGAATTGAGCACATTAAGAGCATCTATCTGGGCTAAAAACCTAGCCGATGAAGAATATATTATTAATGCTTTTGCTGTGGGAGAGGGCGATGGAAAGGCATCTATAGGGCAGACTTTTGGTGACCCCCGTACCTTTGGTTTAGATATTACCTTGGACCTTTGATTCTAGTAGCTAGTTTACTATAGCCGACCCCAGGGGTCGGCTTTATTTTACTTCGCTAAAATTATACATATCTATCAGAACATTACTTCAAATTACGTTTATTAATAATAGCTGGACTAATATTTAACCCTTAAACTCTGCCTTTATATTGAGCGAATCGAGAGTAACTAGCTATGCAACAAACCCAGTTTTCCAAACTGTGCGCCAACAACCTTGATCAAGGACTGGCTGACAGTCAGTTAATTGCCACGTTTGAGTCGGCACGCCTTGCAGGAGATTCGGTGAAAATTATTAAAGCCGTACTAACTAAAATTGGCATCACTCATTTTTCTATCAAGCAGATTTTTAAGCAGGGTGATATTGAATTGCCTGTTATGACTTTTCCCAATGCGCTCAATAGTAAACTAGCTAAGTTGGCGCTTGGTGATCATGATATTGCCGTCGATTACGCCTTTGCGGGCAATAGTCGTCCATTATTGCTTTCAGACATTACCTGTTATCTTGATAAGGCGATGTTCGCTACTCGAAGTCAGCAAAAGAACAGGCAGCTAAAGGAGCTGTACGGTCGATTTGGCTTTGATGATGTCCTGTTTCTACCGATTATAATGAAAGGTCAGTCTGCTATCTTGCTGTTCTCTATGGGCTCTGAAGATATCCCAGCTACTGAGTTTCAGCAGACCATGCTGGAGAATAATGAGCTACTTATTCGTCTAGCAAGGGTAGTTGCCCAAGTCGGTTTGGCAGAGAGGCCTGTCGAGACCTCTAATAACAGCAATGATAAGAAAAAGGAGCTGGAAATGAGTGCTTTTGAATTACTCTCTATTATGGCAACAAGGAATATTAGCTTAAAAGGTGCGGCTGCATTGATGGGTATCAGCTCTGGGATTGCTAATAAATATATAGCAGTTGCAAAATCGATACTAAATACATCAAGCCAGTCAAATGTGATTTATCTGGCGACTAAACAGGGTCGTATTAAATCTGACCCCGTCAGGCGCGCTCAATAGTGATAAGGTCTTTGCTAATTTAGCGATTTCCCTCCCAGTATTCTGTAAAAACCACAGTGTATTGCCGTTACTTGCCGGCAAAGCCTATATGTTGAGTATATTTTATGTTGGCTATGGTTTATTCCAGTAGACTCGACGCGGTCTGAAATTCAACTCAGACGTCCAAGCCGAGCGACCACAGGGAAGTAATAATGACTAAACTCATCAATAAAGATAAATCCGCACAAGGATTATATAAACAAATTAAAATTGATCTCATTTCTTGCGAATACCAACCTGGCGAGCGTATTGTTATTGATCAACTTGCCGAGCGTCTCAGGGTTAGTTCTACACCTGTTCGAGAAATATTAAACCGCTTAGCCGCAGAAAAATTGGTGTCAACAGTCCCGCAAATGGGCTTCTTTATGCCATTTTTAACTGAAACAGATATACGCAATTTGTACTCTATGCAGCAGATTTTTTTAAACTGGGCGGTGCAGAGGATCTCTCAAATCTGTAGCGAAGACAGACTGCGCCAGTTTTCTAGGTTGCCCTTTGATATTTCTAATCTACAGGATGATCAGCCATTATCATCTGAGCAATTAGCTGAATTGATTGGTGATTTTTTTCTTCATTTGATCCAGATGGGGGATAACAATGAAGTCACTCATAAAACCAATAATCTCAATGATCGTCTCTATCAGGTACGAGCACGAGAAAATAAAGTGACTGATAATTTTAAAGAAGATTTGATGGCGTTCTGTGAGGTTTATATGCAGAAAGACTTTCTTCGATTGCAAAATCTAATGGATGGCTACTTCACTTCTCGAATTGCTCTGGTACCGGCACTAATAAGTTCTTTCTAGCATTGTTAATAAGAAGTTAACTCTTTTTAATAGGCTGTTACTGCCATCGATCGGCAGGAAGGTGGTATATTTAATATATAGATAACCCTATGCTTATTGCGATCAAGTAGACTGCGTTAGGCCACTAGATAGTCTAGATAGTTCTATAAATAGCTCATGAATCTACTGAAGTTTGCTCTATGCAAGTGCTAGATCATAGACATCACGGAGGAACGACGACATGGTACTAAAGTCAGCAAATGAAAAAAGTATTCAACAGATTTATAGTCGGGTAAAGGTTGAGATACTAAATCGTGGATTTTATCCTGGCGAACGAATCAATATTGAAAAATACGCTGAGAAACTCCGCGTGAGTACAACGCCAGTAAGAGAGGTTCTCAATCGAATGGTCGCTGAGGGTCTAGTTGATCTTGTTCCACAGATGGGATTCTTTATGAAAAGGCTGACAGAAGCAGATATGCGAGATCTGCTTGAATTCAATGCCTTGTTAGTCAACTGGAGTTTGGCCGATTTCCAAAGGCAGTATCCAGATTGCTCATTATCGCTAGTCCCCTCTCTTCCTAGTGTGCTGAAGGATATAGGCAAGCGCGATTTTGTGGATGCGAGTCAACTTGCAGTGATGACCGGGATGTTTTTTCTGCATATGGCGAAGTTATCGGGCAATCAAGAGATAATCTGTCGAGTTGCCAGTTGCAATGACAGACTGCAACCTGCGCGAGTCTGTGAGTTTGCTGAGAATGCCCGCTCCTCAGATCAGCTTATTAATCTCTGCGATCTTTTTGTAGTTGGCGACTTTAGTAAGCTAAAGCAATCATTGAGTCATTATTTCGACGTTCGACAGAATCAAGTCAGAAAGCTGGTTAGACTGCTAGAGTCAACCAATATACTTGACGCCCAGCCCTCTTAACCTATTCTAAAAGTCTTTTAAAAGCCCCTTCAATATTATGTTTGCACATAGCATTGAAGGGGTATTTTTATAGCTAAAATTCGTAAGTAAGATCAAGACCTATGGTTCTTGGTGTTCCAAATATCTGCGAGATCGCCATGGGAGGGTTGCCTAATGGGAAGGCAAATACCACATATTCTTCGTCGGTAATATTTTTGCTCCACAGTGCGAGCTTAAGATTTCCGTAATCAGCCCCGAGACTGATATCTTCCAGAGTAATACGCGCATTTATCAACGTATAGGAATCGAGAACAAAACCTCCGATTGCGGTGTAGGCATAGTGATCCGTTGAGGTAGCATTCGCATGTAGACTTAGTGAGCCAAAGGACCAAGGGGCGAAGTCATAATCGACGGTCAGAGCGCCTGCGTGTTTGGGGGTCTGTGCTAGTTGAAATTGAGTCGTTGCACCGCCGGCAAGGGGATTGGGTTGTGCTGGCATATTGCCATCCAAATAGGTGTAGTTTATGCCAAGGGCTAGCCCTGCGGCTGGTGCAATATTAAGTGCAACTTCAGCGCCGTCTACTTGTACTTTGTGGGCACCGTTAATGGTTTCAGCGAGAGCAATATTATCAGGGTCACTAACATCAATTTGCATATCTATATAGTCAGTGGCAAAAATTGCACCATTAAGTCGAATGCGCTGATGCCAAAATTCAGACTTTAATCCCATCTCAAATGTTGAGACTTCTTCAGGGCTATAAGTAGAGAAGTTGGTCGCTCGACTATTGGCACCGCCCGCTTTGTAGGCTGTGCTCCATTTTAAGTAGGTAGAAAGCCTGTCAGCCCAGTGATAGTTTAGGGTTATTGTAGGGTCGACATTATCAGTTGTTATATCAAAAGCATAGAAGCCATTTTGCGTTCGGTTACCCGATCGCTGGTCCTCGGTGTAACGTGCGCCAACGGTTATTTCCAGTCGATCCTTTAATGCTGGTGGGGTCCAGCTAGCCTGCCCATAGATCGCCATAGATTTAGTGAGGGCTTCGACATGGCGAGGGGGGATCCGGTTGCTTACTATTCCCTTACCTTTCACCTCTATTGTATATATATCAGTCGGGGTAATGGGTGTGTTTGGTGTCTTAGTGATATAGCCAAAGCTGTCTAGGGTAAAAATATTCAGCAATGTTTCATTTGCTTTTTCACGATAATAAAAAGCGCCAGCCACCCAGTCCAATCTAGGCATTGTGCCGATTAGCTGAATCTCTTCGGAGATCTGATGTTGCAGAATCATAGATTCGGCCATCAGTCCGTTATAATAAAGCGCACCGCCATAGTTGTTATTGGTGTGTTCGTCGAGTTCGCGATAACTGCTAAGCGATTTAACCTTTAATGTCTCATGGGGTTGCCAGGTCATGGTTAATGCATGGAGCTCCTGGCATGTGTTGGTTGGCTCTAGCGGTGAAATAGGAAATCTTGTAGCAGACTGGCGGCCATCTTCAGCGCCGATTAAACCTATAGTGTCCTTCGTCAACTGGAAGTAATTCTGCACAAAGTCGACATCAGAATAATCAGCGCGATACTCGGCAACTAAGTTATCTCCTTGCCAGTCGACACTTAAGCGAGCACCTTCCTTATCGTAGGCATTATAGTCCGCCTGATCTGGTGCTAAATTCTTTACCCAGCCATCTCGCGTTGAGCGCATATAATCAAGTTTAGCGCTAAAGCCTGCGAATTCCTGAAAGTCTGTCTCTTATACACATCTCCGAGCCCACGAGACCTCTCTACATCTC
>OJCJ01000140.1_pt1 | contig 15178 bp, 15 predicted proteins | sample 1591811 | NCBI WGS metagenome assembly OJCJ01 (sample SAMN05416758, study PRJEB24817) | seawater metagenome | isolation source: Sea water | place: Canada:Atlantic | collected 2013-07
TCTACACGTAAGGAGTCGTCGGCAGCGTCAGATGTGTATAAGAGACAGTCTCATGGAACTGGTATTGATGATTGACGCATTGCGTCGCGCATCTGCCGCACGTATTACTGCGGTTGTTCCCTACTTCGGCTATGCTCGCCAAGACCGTCGCGTACGCTCTGTCCGAGTGCCTATCAGCGCCAAAGTGGTTGCCGATATGCTGTCAAATGCTGGCGTTGACCGGGTACTTACCGTCGACCTCCACGCAGAACAAATTCAAGGCTTCTTCAACTGTACTGTTGATAATGTCTATGGCGCCCCCGTACTACTCGGTGATATCGAGCGTCAAAATTACAAAAACCTGCAGGTCGTATCCCCAGATGTTGGCGGTGTAGTCCGTGCAAGAGCTGTCGCTAAACAGCTTGGTTGTGATCTGGCTATAATCGATAAGCGTCGCCCTACCTCTAATCAGAGCGAAGTCATGAACCTGATTGGCGAAGTTGAAGGCCGCACCTGTGTTCTAGTCGATGATATTGTCGATACTGCGGGCACGCTGTGCAAAGCCGCCGAAGCACTGAAGAAGAATGGTGCTACTAAGGTAGTGGCCTACGCCACCCACGCCGTCCTATCTGGTGGTGCGATTGAAAATATTAATAAGTCACAGTTGGATGAGTTGGTTGTTGCCAACAGCATCCCGTTGAGTGATGAAGCCAAAAAGTGTAAGAAGATCCGCACACTGACTCTGGCCAAGCTACTGGGCGAATCTGTTCGCCGTATCAGCAATGAAGAATCTATCAGTGCCATGTTCGACTAGCGTTTGGCTGATCAACAAACACTGTTACACCGCCTCATATCGAGGTATTAAAACCCCATTACAGGTCTGGTCGCGGTCTGTTTTGGCTTAACTTTGGAGACTACTATGTCTACTGATTTTACGTTACAAGCTACAGGTCGTGAAGAAACAGGGAAAGGTGCGAGCCGCCGCCTGCGTCGTCTGGCCGGTGAAGTTCCTGCAATTGTTTATGGTGGTAAGAAAGACCCAGCTAAAATTCAGCTGGTCCTTAAAGATGTGACAAAATCTTTGGAAAACGAAGCATTTTATTCACATATTATTGGTCTTGAAATTGACGGCAAATCAGAAGACGTAATTCTGAAAGATATGCAGCGCCATCCAGCCAAAAACGTCATTATGCATATGGACTTCTTGCGCGTGAGCAAGAACACCAAACTACAGACTAAGGTACCATTACACTTTATCAACGAAGATATCTGTGTTGGCGTTAAGCTCGGCGGCGGTATTGTTGGCCACAGCATGACTGAGCTGGACATTATGTGTCTGCCAAAAGATCTGCCTGAGTACCTCGAAGTCGATATGACTGATGTTGATCTGGGTCAGACTCTGCATATCTCAGATATCAAGTTACCTAAGGGTGTTGAGAGTGTTGCACTGAGTCATGGTGCTGATCACGATTTGCCAATCGCAGCAGTGAACAAGCCTAAAGGCGTTGCTGTTGATGACGAAGTCGATGCTGAGGCTCCCGCAGCTGAAGCCGATGACGCTGGCGAGGAAGCAAGCGAAGAGTAATCTTCAGTCTTGCCCTCTAGAAGGCCCTGACATTGGACACGCCCGTTGAGTTAATCGTAGGGCTGGGAAACCCCGGCCCCAACTACGAACGGACGCGTCATAATGCCGGGGCCGACTTGGTTCTGGAATTAGCCAAATCTCTGCACGTCGAACTCAAACACGAAAGTAAGTTTTTCGGTGATACCGCAAGAGTGACCCTCGGCGGTCATGATGTGCGCCTGCTGATCCCCAGTACCTTTATGAATCTCAGTGGCAAATCAGTTAATGCACTGGCGAAGTTTTATCAAATCGCCCCCGAAGCTATATTAGTTGTGCACGATGAACTGGATAAGCCCCCGGGTGAAGCACGCTTTAAAAAAGGCGGCGGTCACGGTGGCCATAATGGCCTGCGAGACACCATCAAATGTCTGGGCAATAATAAAGAGTTCGCACGCCTACGCATTGGTATCGGCCATCCCGGCAATGCCAAACAGGTTGCCGACTATGTACTCAAAAAAGCATCGCCCAATGATCAACAGCTAATTATAAATAGCATTGATGATGCACTGCGCGCTCTCCCCCTGGCCGTTGCCGGCGAGTGGGAAAAAGCCATGCTTAAATTGCATAGCGCATAAAGAGCATAGCGCGTAAAAACAATAACGCTAGATCGCTAGCACAAGGAATTTAATATGGGTTTTAATTGTGGAATAGTGGGTTTGCCCAACGTTGGTAAATCAACATTATTTAATGCACTCACCAAAGCCGGTATCAGCGCAGAAAACTTTCCATTCTGCACCATTGAACCCAACACCGGCATAGTGCCTATTCCCGATCCCCGTCAGGACAAAATTTCCAATATCGTCAACCCAGAGCGGGTTATTCCCACCGCCATGGAATTTGTCGATATCGCCGGGCTGGTTGCAGGCGCCTCCAAAGGCGAAGGCCTGGGCAATAAATTTCTCGCCAATATTCGTGAAACCGATGCCATTGCCCATGTAGTGCGCTGCTTTGAAGATGAAAACGTCATTCACGTCGAAGGCAAGATAAGTCCAGCTGATGATATCGATGTGATTAATACCGAGCTCGCTCTGGCCGATCTCGAGAGTGTTGAAAAAGCGTTGCTGCGCGTCGCCAAAGCGGCCAAAGGCAAAGACCAAGATGCCATCATACTCAAAGGCGTGGCCGAAAAAATTCTACCTCACCTCAATGAAGCCAAACCACTGCGCTCGTTTGATTTGAGCGAAGATGAACTAAAAATACTAAAACCTCTTAGCCTGCTGACGCTGAAGCCAACCATGTATATCGCCAATGTCGACGAAGAGGGTTTTGACAACAACCCATACTTGGATGAGGTAATGGCTATTGCCGCCGCCGAGGGTTCAGTCGTTGTGCCTATCTGCAACAAGATGGAAGCAGAGATCAGCGAACTGGAAGCCGATGAAATCACCGAATTTTTGGAAGAGATGGGTATGCAAGAACCGGGGCTTAACCGGGTTATTCGCGCCGGCTATAATTTGCTTGGACTGCAAACCTACTTTACCGCAGGCCCTAAAGAAGTGCGCGCCTGGACCATTCCTGTAGGCGCAACCGCCCCCAATGCAGCGGGTAAGATTCACACCGATTTCGAAAAAGGTTTTATTCGCGCCGAGATTATTGGCTACGACGACTATATCGCTGGCAACGGCGAGCAGGGAGCAAAAGACGCAGGCAAATGGCGTTTGGAAGGTAAGGAATATATTGTTAAGGACGGTGACGTTATCCACTTCCGCTTTAATGTGTAGCTCGCCGTGACCGCTACTAGCGGGCGCTGGAAGCTGGGCATATTGCTTGCCCTGTCCACCGCCACCATGTGGGGAGTGCTGCCCATCGCCCTAAAGGGCGTGTTGGAAACCCTCGACCCACTTACCACCACCTTCTTTCGTCTCTCATTAGCTGCGGTATTGATTACACCCTATTTGCTGGTACGCAGACGGCTACCCAATCGCGGCAAGTTGCGCTCCCCGCGCCTATTTTTTCAGCTTCTGGCTGCCGGGCTATTGCTCTCGGGCAACTATTATTTGTATATTTTTGGTTTAGAACGAACCAGCCCTGAGGCCGCTCAGGTGATGATTCAGATTGCCCCAATGCTACTGTTGCTAGCGGGGGTTTTCCTCTTTGCGGAGTCCTTCTCTACCACTCAGTGGTTTGGCTTTTTTGCCTTTGCCTCAGGCCTGATCTTATTTTTTAACCATCATCTAGGTGATATTTTTATTGATCTCAATGATTATGGTTTGGGCCTGCTGATGATTTCATTGGCAGCAGTGTGCTGGACTGGCTATGCCATCATGCAAAAAATTCTGCTGCAAGAATTTAACTCAGAAGAAACCATGCTCGCTATTTATTGGCTTGGCACCCTAGTATTTCTGCCCTTCTGCGATTTCTCCACATTGGACCAGCTTACAGATATGCAATGGGCCCTACTGGCTTTTTGCGGCCTCAACACAATCATCGCTTACGGATCCTTTGCCGAAGCCCTGGCACATATAGAGGCATCTAGAGTCAGTGCGACCATTGCACTAACGCCACTGCTGACGGTTGGCATTGTGCAACTCATCCCTATGGAGGGCATTACCGTAGAACCACTAGGAGTGGTTTCACTACTGGGCGCCGTTCTTGTGGTATCTGGCTCGATCACCACAGCCGTGGCTAAAAAAGCACACTAAAATACTCATAAAAAGGCTACATCCATGTTTAAAAAAATAGCGAAGGGAACAGGCATTGGGCTACTCGCAATAATAGTTGCCGGCACCGGCTACATCGCCGCCATTACCCCCGGTGGGCTCAGCGGCTTTTGGTTAATGGTCAGCACAGTTGCCGGCCTTAACACCTCGGCCAATTCCGCCGAAGAATCTAGCCTAGAAGTACCCCAGGGTTTTAACCTTGAGCTGGTTGCTCAGAATCTTGGGTATGTGCGCTTTATCGCTACCACAGAGCAAGATGATCTGGTGGCTACCATCACCGACCGCGGTCAAGTTTTGCTGTTACAGGATAGAGACCAAAACGGTACAGCCGAAACTCAAACAGTCTTGATAGATGGGCTCAATGAGCCTCAGGGCTTAGTATTTGACGGCGAATGGCTGTACTTTAGTGAAAGCGGTACCGTTAGCCGAGTACTCTTTGACCATAGCACCGGCAGCCTTGCTGGTGAGATTGAAACTGTTCTTCAAGATCTGCCCTATGACCTTATTCATAAAGCCAAAGCCATAGGTATCTCCCCAGATCGCAAGCTCCATATTGCGATAGGTTCCCCCTGCAATGTCTGTGAACCGGAAGATCCTAGATATGCCGCTATGTTGCGATCAGAACTCGATGGCAGCAATCCACAAATCTATGCGCGGGGACTGCGCAACTCCGTAGGTTTCGACTGGGCACCCTGGTCAGGTGACCTTTATGCCACAGGCAATGCCCGTGATTTACTGGGTGATAACTTCCCACCAGACGAACTCAACCTAGTGGTTGAAGATGGTTTTTATGGCTGGCCCTACGTCAATGGCGACAACGTGCCCGACCCAGATTTTGGCAATAAACAACCAGACCTTGCCCGCTTGGCTATAGCTCCCGCCTTTAAATTTCGCCCCCACAATGCACCACTGGGCATCCACTTCGTTGAGGCCCACAGAAGCCTACCTGAAGGCTTTAATCGTACTGCACTGGTAGCCTTGCATGGCTCATGGAATCGTTCCGTATTGGACGGTTATAAGGTCATCTCGCTGCACTGGGATGATCAGGGCAACATAGAGAGCCGCGACTTCGTCAGCGGTTTTTTAGCGGACGACGGTATTATGGGACGGCCAGTAGGTATTACCCAGGATAGCCAGGGGCGTTTCTATATCACTGACGATTTAGGCGGGCAGATATACCGGGTGGGATATTCAACAGGGCAATAAAAACCTCTGACCGAAGAGTTAGTTAAAACATCGAAGTTTAGGATACCCAGTTTCATGTAGCGACTAGGACGATGGCCCATACAGCATCAGTGAGAGGCGCAGCGTTATTTTGCAAATGATTGAGGGTGCCTTAATGACGTGCTTAGCAGTAATGCATAGCAGCAGACATAGAATCTAGTTAGTGTGATTTGGTTCACGCTAAATAAGCAAATTTTTCGCAATCGCTCAGTACAGCGGATCAGCCTCGAAGTTCTTGACAAAGGGACGCTGTCTGGCGAAAATGCGCGCCCCTAACCGGTCTGTCGATCAATAGGGTTCTGCAAGAAATTGTGGCTACGTAGCTCAGCTGGTTAGAGCACAGCATTCATAATGCTGGGGTCGGTGGTTCAAGTCCACCCGTAGCTACCAATCATGTCAATTTTAATGCCAATTACACCGCCTTCAATAAACCTACCGCACCAGTGCAGTAAGCCCCACAATAAGTAAACCATCGCAAAGAAAATCGCCCCCACAGCAATCTCACGTACTTCTGAGGACCATCTAGGGTAGATTAGAGAACGGTAAGTTAACCTATATTATCTACACTGATTAGTCTGTATTATTCAACTTAAAATGGCCTGACCATCTTTAAAAATAATAATAAGGTAGGGGATTATCACATCAAAAAAATAATCGTTCTTTCAATCGCATATTTACTATTAACATCTTGTGGTGGCGGGTATGAGAGTACCGAAACCCTTGCGCTCGCCGATAGGCCGCCTACCTTCAGCGACGGCGGATTATTTAATGTCGATGAAAATCAAACCGAAATCGGCTCAGTAAGCGCATCTGACCCTGATGGAGATGCAATTACCTATTCTTTGAGTGGTACTGATGCAGCTGCAATGGCAATTGATTCCGCTAGTGGTGCGTTGACCTTTAATTCCCCAGCGGACTATGAAACCCAATGGGACTTCGATGCGGTGGTAACTGCTACCACTGCGGAGGCCTCGGCGACTAAAACCATCGCAGTGCAGATAAACAATCTAAATGATAACCCAATTACATTATGCGGCCCATCCGACACTGACTGTTCTGGCACTTGGGAATGGCCTTATCATCCAGAAAATACAGCGACTGCAATTTCATTGCATGCGGCCGATTTGGATGCCAATAGACATCTTAGGTATGCCGGAGATACTGTACAGATCAGCCTTAGATTGACTGACCCAATTATTTGCCCTAAGAATGTCGGCCGCTGCGAAGTAGTAGTGGCTGTCCAGAAACCCGATCCTCAATATGCGTCTATAGCATCAGTAGGAAATGCTGCTGTGCCAACAGAAACTGCTGATTTTTGGGCAGAACCAAACGGGAGTGACTCCTCTTATGTCAATATTAATGGCCCAGACTGGGAGAGATTTTATTTCAAAGCTGATTACGGTAACTGGACTTATATTCAATTTTTTACGGTGACACTCGCCACTGATCTTGCGAATATACCTACTGACGAAAGGCGCCTAGAGGCAAGCGTATCTTCCAAAAGCGAACTCTTTGATGGCTTTGATCCTACGGACTACATCCTTAATGAGCTTATCTCTACTTCGAAAGGCCCTATAATCTTAGCGCATAGCTCAGAAGACCTGATGCACTCAATTTCTGAAGGGGACGCCTCGTCTTTTGATATACGATCCGAAAATGGCGCGCTAACCTTTATTGCTCCAGCGCCCGACTATGAAACTCAGACCTCATATTCCGCAACGATAAGTGCAACAGATGGCATAGATATAGTAACGAGAGATGTTAACTATATTATTGAAGACGATCCCTCAGATAATGTAGTGCTGAATTTTGACTCAGATAGCTAGGGTACATTTTTGACCACATCAACCTCAGGATAATAAGGCCTCTAAACATTACGTCAAATGAATAGAGGCCAATCCAGCCACTCTGCACAGTCTATTTAAAGTGGAGGTTGCTAAGGTATAAAACTATCCAACCCAACCACCAATAGACCAAGCCCCGCAGACCAAATCGCGCAGGCGAGAATATCAATCAAAGTAAATCTCACCCGATCAGTACCGCTAATACCGACCATCATGGGTACTAGACTGCGCACTGCAGTCATCAGTCGACCCACAATAATCGCTGCGGCGCCGTACTTAAGAATAAAGGCCTCACCCTTTTGCAGACGCACTGCCTGTTTTTTGGCAAAGGCGGTATGGTGAAATTTGGGGCCAAACCAGCGGCCTAGATAAAAGCCCAAATGATCTGACAGGCAGGCTCCCGCGAAGGCTAGTGGCATAATCTGGTAGATACTGACTATCTGCTCGGTATAGAGAATAGTCGACACCGATAGAAGAATAATACCAGAGGCCAATAACCCAAGGCCCGGGCAGGCTTCCAAAAATGCCAGTACAGGAATGACCATCCAAGCATTTTTTTGGTTGGCGCTGAGCCAATCTAAAAATATCTCGTCGATAGGTGTGTTAGTCATGGTGCAATGCGTCCACAGCTAGAGCTAGTTTTGATAGTCTTAATGATTCCACCAGGCAAGGTCGGTAAAGGATCTAATATCCAGCTCATGAGTCCAGGTTGATCTGTGCTGTTGGGCAATATGTAGATAGGTATCCGCGACCTTCTCTGGCAAGATTAAACCATCGTTTTCCATGCCGCGAGTTTCACGCAGCGCTTTAAATTGCTCTTCGCCAAGCATCTTGCCTAAGGTATCTGGGGCATCAACGGCACCATCAATCAACACATGGGCAATATGCAGACCCTTGGGACCAAGCTCGGCATTGAGAGACTGACACAGCATACGGCGCGCTCCCATAGCCGCAGCATGGGCGTGCTGCCCGGCATTGCCGCGCACAGCTGCAGTGGCTGAGGTGACTATTATCGAGCCCTTACCACGCTCTACCATTAGCGGACAGACAACGGATGCAGTACGAAATAAACTAAAGGTGGCTATATGCCAACATCGCTCAAACGCTTTATAGGAAGTGTCTTGCAAATCGCGATCACCAATCTGCGCACCCAGATTAAAAATAACCACTTTGATGGGACCAATATCCTGTTCTACTGTTGCAACCAACTTTTCGATAACACCTTCGTTGACAACATTTAAAAGATAGCCGCTGGCATCACCGCCCTGGGCCTGTATATCGGCAACCAATGTATTTAGGCCCTGTTGATCACTGCGGCGACACAACACCGAATGATAACCCTCAGCGGCAAATCGCTTACCGACAGACCCACCAATACCTGCACCTGCGCCAATCACCAAACAAACTGGTTTCATTGTTCACTCCACTCACTCTATATAGCTGCTTAAGCGCTATTTAATGGTTACTGTATTGGCATCATAATCGGGTAAAAACTGATCTTTTTTACCCGGCAATAGATCCAACGCCTTAAATGCCATGCGCAGTAAAAATGGTTTTTTAATATGGTACAGCCGACCCATTTGCGTCGACATGGTTTGAATTTTTGCGGTGCGTGCCAGTCGGTTGCGCTGATACAGCTTCAAGCCCTGCTCCACATTAGAAACCTGATCTAAGGCCCGCTGTAGGATCCGTCCGTCCTCAATGGCCATAGCCGCGCCTGAAGCCATAAAGGGTAAGGTCGCATGAGCAGCATCGCCCAGTAGGGTTACACGGGCTGAACTCCAGTGATCGAAAGGATTATGATTATGCAGCGCCCAGCGATAACACTGGTCTTTGTCGACAGCATCTATTACCGCTTGCACTGTTGGGTGCCAGCCGGCGAAGTCATTTTTTAACTCCTGCCAGGGCGCCTTCTGGGACCAAGACGCTTCTGCCCAATGATCACTCTCAACCACACCGACAAAATTAACTAGCTGCTGTCGGCGCAGATAGTAAATCACCATATGTTTATTGGCACCAACAAAGTTACTGACGGTTTTTTCCATAAAGTCCGCTGGCAATCTGTCTGCAGGTACCACCCCACGCCAGGCAATATTGCCGGTAAATACTGGTGCTCTATGACCCAATAGTTGATCGCGAATCACCGACTTTACACCGTCTGCCGCAACTAGACAGTCACCTTCAAACTGGCGACCATCCTCAGTCTGCACAGTCACCTTATCGCCCTGTTCAATATAGCTGGCCACTGTGGTGTTAAACGTCACTGCGGACGCTGCTCGGTCGTTAAAGGCGTTAGCAAGTATTTGATGCAGATCGGCGCGGTGCACATGCAGGTAAGGGGCTCCGTGGCGCTGAGCATAGTCTTGACCAAAAGGTAGGCTGTGAAGTACTGCGCCGGTTTTATGCTCACGGAAATCTGCCCGCAATGGATCCACCGCAATAGCCTCTATCTCGGCTTTTAACCCCAAATAATCCAGCACTCGAAGCGCATTTGCGCCGCATTGAATACCGGCACCCACTTCGGTAAATTCGGGTGCCTGCTCAAGTAGCTGCACCTGATGACCTGATTTTTGCAGGCACAGGGCAGCGGTAAGACCTCCGATTCCAGCGCCTGCAATAAGAATATTCATCTATACAAATAGACCATTAAGAAAGTGCTCCATCGACCCTTAGTGTCGTTATTTCCTGCTCTGAGAACCCCCATTGTGCCAGCACTTCATGGGTATCAGCACCCTCGGATGATGGCGACGACGGCGTGGCACAGTCTGAACGGGCAAACCTGGGTGCCGGTGCTGGCTGGGTTAGGCCATCAATATCAATATAGGTATTGCGTGCGGCATTGTGCGGATGGGCTGGTGCTTCACGGTAATTGAGTACAGGCGCAAAACAAAGATCCGTACCCTCCATAAGCTCGCACCATTGCGCCTGGGATTTGGTTTTAAATACCTCAATCAAACGCTCTTTCATCTGCGGCCATTGGCTCTTATCGTAGGGATTGGCAAAGGCTTCGGGATCCACACCCGTTTTCTCAACCAGCAGCGCATAGAACTGTGGCTCAATGGAACCTATAGATACAAAGCGCCCATCGCTGGTTTCGTAAGTATCGTAAAAAGGGGCAGGACCATCGAGCGTATTACTGCCCCGTTCTGGTACCCAGGAACCCAGCTTGTCCAAACTGTGAAAGATCGACATTAGGCTCGCAGAGCCATCGGTAATGGCTGCATCGATAACATCACCTTTACCTGAGCGCTGGGCTTCATAGAGTGCAGCCAACATACCCATAACCAGATACATGCTGCCGCCGGCATAATCGCCGACTAGATTGAGTGGCACTGTAGGTTTATCCGGGTTGCCAATAGCGGCGAGAGATCCAGTGAGTGAAATATAGTTAATATCATGGCCGGCGGTTTTGGCCAGCGGCCCAGTTTGACCCCAGCCGGTGATGCGACCGTAGACTAGGCGCGGATTGCGCGCATGGCACTGCTCGGGACCAAATCCAAGGCGCTCGGCAACACCGGGACGGAAGCCTTCAAATAACATATCAGCGGTCTCTACCAGACGCAGCAATGTTTCGGCGCCGGCCGCGGTTTTAAGATTGAGGGCAATGGATTTTTTGCCTCTGGAATTACAGTCCATAGCCGCTGGCAGGGCAACCGTGCCGCTACCTTTTGAGGAGCGTTCAACCACAATCACTTCAGCGCCCATATCTGCCAGCAACATTCCGGCAAAGGGTCCGGGGCCAATACCTTTAATCTCTATTACCTTTACACCAGCCAATGGACCCATAGGTTTTATCCTTTAATTTTTTAATTATTGCTCTAATAATTGTCGTAAATCTTCAACGCTATCAATATCCAGTGCGGCTTCGGGCAGCATAATTTCAACCGCTGCGACTGGCGGATTATGTAATATCGCTTTGGCGCCATTATCACCTGTCAGTGCCTGCAACTGGCTAAAAACACTGCGTGGAAAAATTGCCGGCACGCCCCTTGAACCAGAGTAGTTAGCACAGACAATATTATCACCGGTAAACGCCAGCGCCATTACCCCGATGTGCTCTGTGCCTACCTGCACCTGATCCGCTAACAGAACCAATACTGCCTCAGCCTTGCTAACAATATGTTTAACCCCACAGGCGATTGAGCTCCCCAAACCCTGCTGCCAATCATGATTAATAATAATCTGCGCCCCTGAAACCTCTGCTTCAATCTGCTGATAATTGGCACCCAATACCGCTGAAATGCTGTGAGGAGACAATGCACCGGCACTGTCTATACAGCGTTGTAATAATGTCTGCCCCTGAAACATAGCCAGCTGCTTAGGCGAGCCAAATCGCGTTGAGGCTCCTGCGGCCATAATGAGTACGGCAATATTACTGGTCATAGAAATCGGCGATTGTCGGCAAAACCCGTCAGTGCACCACTGAGAGATTCGCCATTGGCATGCTGCAGTACCCCGTGACATTCGGCGAGTATAGACAGGGCGATACCCTCGGGCAGTTCTGCACCCAGATCTAATCCGGCTGGGCCTGCGATAGGAATACGTAAATCAGTGGCGTCGAGTTGCGCTAATTCCAGCACCTGCTGCTGTCTTGCCAATGGCCCCAGCAGTGCTAAATAGGCCACTTGAGAAGTCTGTAACGCTTTGATGGCCAGCGCATCCATCTGCAGGTTATGGCACATCACCACCGCCGCGTCCCATTGCTGAAACCCAGGCTGGTCAATCATATCCTCGATCGGGCAATCTAAGATTGTATCGGCTGCCATAAAATATTCTCGGCGTGCATTGGCCGGCCTTGAGTCCCAGAGGGTCACTGCCCAGCCTAAGCCCTTGGCCATGCTGACCAGGGGTCGTGCATCCACACCACCGCCGAGCACCAAAATATGTGGCTGCGGTTTGATATTAGTGACTAGCCAGCACTGGTTATCCCGCTGCACTAGCCGCGGCTGATCGCTGTAGCCAGAGGTATGCCAATGACTTTGGACGCAGCTATTTTCATCGACCAGCTGCCAGTACTGTCCCTGGCCATGGTTTGCAAGATGATCGCGAATTTCACCTAGATTAAGATAATTTTGTGCCGCCTGAACCGGCTGCAAGAGAATATACACCGTACCGCCACAACCAATACCCAGCTGAAAGGAAATATCATCTTCGTCGCTGCCGTCATAACAGACGGTTAGGGATTGCTGGCTACGCATAACCTTTGCAGCCTGACGTTGAATATCGGCTTCGAGGCAGCCGCCACTAAGCAGACCATACTGCTGACCTAAGTCATTGAACAGCATCATTGCGCCAGATTTACGGTAAGAGGGGCCTTGGGTCTTGTAGACGGTAGCCAGTACCCACAGCTGAGAATCTCGCTGCGGGTACCAGATATCCAGAAGTTGCTTGAGATTATTAGCCATCTCAGCATTTTACTGATTTACAACATTTTAGCTATCGGTTGAGGTCTCTTGAGAACCATTCAGCGCGTACCAACCAATGTAGATATAGCACAACATTGGCACAATAAAGCTAAGTTGAATACCAATGCTATCAGCGGCGACACCCTGCACTAGAGGAATAAGCGCACCACCAACAATCGCCTGACAAACCAGACCAGAACCTTTACTTGTCATTGAACCCAGACCTTTAACCGCCAGGGTAAAGATGGTCGGGAACATAATAGAGTTAAAGAAGCCAACGGCCAGAATAGACCACATGGCAATATCACCAGTGCTGTTCATGCTGACGATAATCATGATAATCGCAATCAGCGCATTAACCGCTAGATACTTAGTAGCGGCAATGTAGTTCATCAAAGCTGCACCCACTAGACGTCCAATCATAGCCGCGCCCCAGTAGTAAGCAACCATCTCACCAGCATCTGCTGTACTCATACCCGCAATAGAGGGGTCAGAGAAATAGTTAACTAGGAAGCTACCAATAGACACTTCACCACCAACATAGAGGAAGATTGCCAAGGCACCCAGTACCAGTGAGCGATGCTCCCAGATATTGCCGTCAGCCTCTTCACCCGTGGCCTCTACATGTGCCAGCACAGGCAATTTAATAAATCTAAACACCAGTGCTGCAGCAACCAGCAAACCAGCGATCATTAGATAGGGCCCCTGGACCGCAGACGCATCGGCGGCAACTGCGCCCAAAATCAGCGCAGCGCCAATAATAGGACCAACGGTAGTACCTAGAGAATTAGCTGCCTGAGCCAGGTTTAAGCGGCTAGCGGCTGTGGTTTCTGGCCCCAGCGCGGCAACGTATGGATTGGCAGCAACCTGCAAGATGGTAATACCACTGGCCAGTACAAAAAAGGCAAACAGAAACAGGGAATACATATGTAGGCTAGCGGAGGGATAGAAGAGGATACAACCTGCAGCAGTGGTCAGTAGACCCATAACAATGCCCTGCTGATAGCCAACTTTATCGATCAACTTGCCCGCAAATGGCGAGACAACAAAGTAAGCGCCAAAGAAGCAGAACTGCACCAACATCGCTTGGGTGTAGTTAAGGTCAAAAGACTCTTTTAAAAATGGAATTAAAATATCGTTGAGAACGGTAATAAAGCCCCAGAAGAAAAACAGACAGGTCATTGCAATAAATGCAAATTTCTGCGTGCCCTGTTGCTGGCCTTCGGCCGCCGTTGCTGTTGAGTTTCCTGCAGTTGGACCCGCCATGAGTACCCCCAATTATAGTGTGGATTTATAGTGTTTTTATTGGCTATCAAGGGTAAGTTGGCTGGGATTGCCATGCAAGGCGTGTTTGCTGCAGATTCGCTTTTTAGTCGCAATATAGCGCTGTTTTATCGTCTTTAAGTGCCTGAGGCCCTATTTGGACTGGGCAGACAGCATGGCTCGCATTACCTGCTTGAGGCCATCGTGGTTGGCGCGCATCTCGTCAAGATTATCTGGGTCACTCATCCAGTGGTAAACAATGCCACTAACCGAGGCGGTAAAGTGATCTGCAATCAGTGCCTTATCAATGGTCGGCGCTAACAGATTCCGTTCAATACCCTGCTCTATCCAGTTGATCACGTCAGCGCGACGGCGCTTGTGGATTCCCAGTATCACCCCTTTAAGCTGTGATTCGGGCGCCAGAGCTTCAAACCATAGACGGTAAAATGCCTCCACATGTTTTGGCGCATCGGCACAGAATTGAGTATGGGCATCCAGAGCTGCTGCAATCGCCTCATACCCATATTTATTTTTGGTAACCTGTGTCAGTTCACCCAGCCATTCATCACCGACCGAGCGCAGTACAAAATCAAATAGGCCCTCTTTATTGCCAAAGCGATAGCCTGCCAGACCACGGGAGTACCCGGCTTTTTCACCCACATCTTTGAGAGTAGCCTGCCCGGCACCGCGCTCGACTATTAGGTCGACCGCAGCTTCTAGCATTTTGGCATCGGATATTTCTTTGCGCTCAACCTGGGTGAGACGTAAGGCTTTGGCCATATTTAAACTCTTAAATTATTATTGTGCCTATTACATATTTCGCCGGTACTGACCGCCAACATCAAACAGTGCATTGGTGATTTGGCCCAGCGAACAGCAGCGCACTGCATCCATTAGCACCTCAAAACCATTGTCACCCTGACTCACCGCATGTTGAAGTCGCTTTAGCATCAGCCCAGCCTCATCCGTATTGGCACCTTGGAATTCGCGCAGTCGGGAAATCTGACTCTGTTTCTCTTCATCGGTTGAACGCGCCAACTCAATTTCAATCGGCTCTTCATCAGACTCACTAAGGAATGTATTCACCCCCACAATCGGAAATGAACCATCGTGCTTCTTATGTTCATAGTACCTGTCTCTTATACACATCTCCGAGCCCACGAGACCTCTCTACATCTC
>OJCJ01000146.1_pt1 | contig 14898 bp, 17 predicted proteins | sample 1591811 | NCBI WGS metagenome assembly OJCJ01 (sample SAMN05416758, study PRJEB24817) | seawater metagenome | isolation source: Sea water | place: Canada:Atlantic | collected 2013-07
CTACACGTAAGGAGTCGTCGGCAGCGTCAGATGTGTATAAGAGACAGATCATATGTTGTGTCATTAAAATGGATGTCATCCCAAAGAATACTAGTAAGTGAATGAGCAGATGAAGATAGGCTGACAAACCTTGCCCCTTCTGTTTTTTCCATTACACCCATTAAGCCTTTAGTTAAAACAAAGTGCCCAATTTGATTGACTCCAAACTGACGCTCCCAACCATTTCCAATTCGACCTTCTGGACATGCCATGATTCCAGCATTATTTATTAATATGTCTAACGAAATATCTAATTCAATAAAATTATTAACAAAGCTCTGAACTGAGCTAACATCTGCTAAATCCATTTCAACGATATCATCAGATGGAATAACACCTTCTAATGCTGTTTTAGCAATATCCTTTCTTCTCGCTGGAACTATTACTCTAGCTCCACAGTCTTTTAGAGCTCTTGTGGTCTCAAGGCCAATACCTGAATATCCACCAGTAACTATTACATTTTTTCCATGCAGTTCAATGCCAGCTAATACTTCACTGGGTTCAGATTTAGCTCCAAAATTTGAGCCAGTTGGTTTTTGATGTGTAGATATCATATTATCTCCTATAAGTTTATTTACTAAATGGAACTGTAATTATGCTCTCAGTATTATTTTTCAGATCTGCTTTATCAAAGAATGTGGGCTTCATTTGTTCATCCACAAATAATTTAACCTGATCATCATAGTGCTTAGATGTTGAATCTTGAGTAGCGCTACCATATTGATGAATACTTTGGCTTTCTTGATTACCCAAAGAATCCCAAGCCAATGAAACCACTAAGCCATCTCCAGCAACTGCTTTTAAGGTGCCATCATCTTGAGGTCTGCCATAAACAGCTCTTAGGGTATCTGGCCCACCTTGAATTGGTAAAGCTAGATCTCCGCGCATGAGAAAGTTCACTTCTGACCACAGAGGGTCTACTCGATCAAATGAATCCTTGATCATATCAATACAATCCTTAAACATTTTTTTAGAATCTGGAGCATCTATTCTATTCATAAATGTTCTCCATTCTTCTTGGAGTATGCAAACCCCAAGCGCAGCAGATCTGTTGTCATAATCTGTTTTTAAATCCCAAGCACTTAATATTTTTTGTGCATCTTTGAGCTCTTCATCTTCATATTCTGTTTCAAGAATATTTTTTAGATATTTTACTGATCTTGATTCAGTAGAGTACTGATTATCAAATTTTGCATCCAGAAGGTCCTGTTCATTAAATTTTTTATTATTATCAAAAATCTCAATAACTCTATAGGCCCGGTTCGTCATTTTAGTTTCTATACCAAGAGTTTTTGAGTAATCGCTTCGTTTAAGATTGTCTGCAATTGCTGAAGCTCTAAATGGATCTTGATTAGCGCTCACAACCCATCCAGAATTTGGATTAACTAATAGAGGTATTTCATCAAAAGGAGTTACCTGATCCCAAATTAGCTCTGACTTTGTTCCATCAACTGGAAGTTCCCAGTCATATGCCTCATTTCTAATTGGCCCTGCTGTATTGTGAAGCAACATAATATTGTCTTCTTTGTCTGCATAGACAGCATTAAAAGATATGATGGCTCGCATCTTCATTGCATCAAGCCACTCTTCTTTATTTTGAGCTTTATTCATACGAAACCATTGATCAGCTTGTCTAATTTCTTTCATACCTGCAAACTTTAAGGCGTAAGAACCTGATTCTGTCTCCAACACTAACCCATGTTTCGTATATTTTGCCTCTCTATTAAAGGTCCATGTAATTGGGCCAAATAATTTTGTAGGCAGCTTAATATTTTTAGTTTCAAAATCTTCCCACACTCCATCAAGTAAATATTGATTATTATTATCTGGATTAATTTGAAGCTTAAATGCATCTGTTAGATCTGGTTTATTAACTGTCATGCCCCAACCAAGATTCTCATTAAATCCTACAAATACAAAAGGCGCTCCAGGGAATAGCCCTCCCATCATGTTCCAGCCTTCATCACTTGAAATATGAGCCTCATACCAAGCAACTGGACCATCTAGAGGCTGATGAGAATTGATAATTAGTCTAGTTTTTCCATCTGTAGTTTTATTAGAATTAAGTGCAAAAGCATTTGAGCCTGCTACCAAGCTAGCTACCTTTAATGATTCTCCACCTTTATCTAGCTCTGCTGCACTTACCTCTTTTGGCATACGCATAAGTTCTTTAATAGCATTATCAATTCCAGCAAAGAATATATTTTGAATTGAGAAACTTGCAACTAAATCTACTTTATTAACTGGGTAATAATCTTTTGTTTCATTGTTTAGGTTTAATGAAAGCCAGTAGTTTAATCCTGCAACAAAACCATCTAGGACTGCTTGAACTTCTGACGATAAATCCTCTTCATATCTTGCTTCAACTAATTCTCTTATGCCTAATGCTTTAATAAGATAGTCAGTTATTGCGCCATCACGGCCAGATTTTAAGCCGGAGTTAGCACTTGCTAAATCGAGAGTGCTTAAAATATTTTTTATGTCATCATCAGCTTGTGCGTAGGCAAGACCAAAAGCAGCATCTGCATCTGTTGCTCCATGCACATGAGGAACACCAAATATGTCTCTTGTTATTGTTGCACTATAAGGAGGCTGAACTTCATTAGAAGTTACACTCGATGTAAATCCACACATTAAAAATAGTGCGAAAGTATTTCTGATATTTAATAGCATTCTATATTCCTTAATTTTGAATTATTCATGACACTTGTTATGTCAGAATACTATTAAGTATAAACCTTAGAGTATATTTATAAATAGAAGACTGTTGAGTTCTTTTAAGGCATCTTGGGAATTTACAACTTTAATTGTATGCATACCTAGAGCTTTTGCAGGTTTAAGATTAATTCCAAGATCGTCTAAAAAAACTGCTTCCTCTGGATCTACTTTAGCTTCTTTTAAAGCCAAATGATAAAAGGCAGGATCAGGCTTTCTTACATTCTGCTCGCTTGATGCTATAACAAAATCAAATAGGCTCATTACTTCATCATTCTTGCCTGCAATAGAAACATTTTCATCACTTAATGTAGTTTCAGGAGAAACTATGTTGTTAGTAAGACAAGCCTGAACTAAATTCCCCTGTATGGCTTTAAGAGCCTTGATCATCTCCGGTCTTAGTTGGCCTTGGAGAAGTTTAATAACCTCTATACCGTATATGCCATGGCCAAGACTGCTGCTTTCAGAAAAGAATAAATCATTAAATTCAACTATATCTATTTCATTACGCTCAAGTTTTGCCCAGGCGTTGATATCTGGATTAGTGGAATTAACTTTTCTGATAAAATCTTTATCTAGATTATTAGTGGCTTCGTAGGTGTTAAAGGAATCAAATGGGCTAGTAGTAATAACTCCACCAAAATCCCAAAAAACAGCCTTGATATCTTTCATAAGTTAATGATTATAAATTAAGAGCAAGGTCTATTTTAGCATCTATCATTTTTAAGCTTTCTTTACTTTCCTTTAAATCTGCAACTATTTTATCTTTATGTGATTGAAGTAGGCTTAAAATCCGATCAACATTATCTGCTGGGTTTACTAAGGCAAGTTTACTCATCTCTTTAATTTGATCTAAAGGCATGCCGGTTTTTGTTAAGCATTTTATAAAAGTTAAAGCGCTGAGATCGGCTTGCTTATATATTCTATGACCCTTCTCATCTTTTTTTATAGCAACGAGTTCTATCTTTTCGTAATAACGCAATGTGTGCTTGGTTAATCCTGTCTCTTTTGAGGTTTCTGAAATGTTATACATGATTATTTTACAAGCCCCATAGATACTAGCTGCTTAGTAGCCTCTATTGCTGAATCTTCCGCTGAGACATACTCCCAATCAAATAAGTTTTTAGCTTTTGATTTATCGGTAGTGGATTGTCTGCCAAGACTGCCTAGAATCCCACCAAGCTCTTTCATAAAAAGCGCCATTAGTTTTACGAGTATATTTGGCATTTCTCGTGTAGGCGCTTTCTTAAAGCCCGCTTCATTTAGAACTCTGCTAATTTCTACAAAAAACATCTCTTTATCACTTAATATGATTCTTTCCCCATTAGTTTTCTCAGACTTCATAGAAAATATATGAGCCTTTGCTACATCTCTTACATCAACAAAACCCATATGTATTTTTGGGCACGCAGGCATTGATCCGCTTGCGAGCTTTACTAACATTTCATTAGAAGTTCCTATGTCACTAGTTAACATGGGGCCAGTAACTGCAACTGGATTTATTACAGTGAGATCAAATTTATCTTCATCAGATAATTGATTTACAAAATCCCATGCCGCCTTTTCAGCTAAAGTTTTACTCTTGGCATAAGGCGTTATCCCTGGACCTGTATCTGACCAGTCATTCTCATCGAAAACTTTTTGATCTTTATGGCCATATGCAATTGCTGCAACTGAGGATGTTAGTACAACTTTTTTTACTTTATTATTCTTGCATGCATTCAGAACTCTGAGCGTTCCCTCTAATGCTGGTTTGATTAAAATATTTTCATCACTTGGGACTTCTAAAATAAAAGGTGATGCTACATGTAAGACATATTCACAACCTGACACAGCTTCGTCCCATCCCTCATCCTTTAACAAGTCTGCCATAACTATTTCTAGATTATGAGGATTTAATGAATGAGTTGTCATCGAATCAACAATTTCTTGTTTTTTAGATTCTGATCTTACGGTGCATCTAACTTCATAACCTTGATCTAGTAATTGCTGTATGCAATGAAGTCCTATAAAACCTGATCCGCCTGTTACTAATACTTTTTCCATTTTTAGCTCCTTTTATTTAAGTTTACCCAGCAATTCTTTTGAACATATTTCCGGTCATCTTTAAAATACCTTTTCGAGTCATAAATTTTGTTAGTGTAAATAAAATTCTGTTATTTCTTCCACATAACAAATACTGTTTATTCTTTTTAAACGCTGCCAAGCATTCAATTGCAACTTCCTCGGAAGTCTGCATTCCTATGTTAGATCCTTTACGTTTTTCATTTCTTCGAGTTAATTTTTCTGACTTCTCTGTAGCAACTTTTGCAAATTCTGATTCAGTTCCTCCTGGAAGAAGGGCCATAACCTGAATACCCTTTTCTTGATACTCATATCTTATAGCTTCAGAAAACATTAATACGTATGCTTTAGAAGATGAGTAAATGCCAGCATAGGGAATTGGCGATAGTGAAGCCATTGAGCCAACATTAATAATCCCTCCACCGCCTTGAGTAATCATATTTGGAATACATAAATGACATAGATCAGTAAGAGCAACAATATTTAGCTGAATCATATTTGCGTAGTCATCTCTATCGATGCTGGTTAACTCTCCCCATCTGCCATAACCAGCATTATTTATTAAAAGATCTATGCTTAATCCAGAATTTGTTATTTCGTTATAAAGCTCCTCAGCAGCTCCTGGAATTGATAAATCCTTTAAAAAAACATGCGCTTCTACTCCAGATGCCTTGATGTCATCTGCTAGAATCTTGAGCTTGTCTTCTGATCTAGCTGTTGCAGTTAATATAAGTTGTTTAGCATCCTTAGCTAGCTCCTTTGCAAGCGCGTAACCGATTCCTGTTGATGCCCCTGTTATAAGAACTGATTTATTCTGATATGTATACATAGTAAGGATCCTTTAAATGAACTAAATTATAATAGTTAGAGTTTACTCTAAGTCAATACTGCTTGATATAAAGTTCAATGATTAATAGCACTTTTGCTAGATTCTCGTATAATCGTTTCTTTTCTTGGTAACACCCCTAATTATGTCTATAGAGAAGTTAAGAAATATAGCTATTATCGCTCACGTCGATCACGGGAAAACTACGCTTGTAGATAAACTGCTTCAGCAGTCGGGAACTCTTGATAGAAAAAATATGGATTCAGAAAGAATCATGGATTCAAATGATCAAGAAAAAGAAAGAGGTATTACTATTACTGCAAAAAATACATCTATTATTTGGGAAGATCACTTAATTAATATTGTAGATACTCCTGGTCATGCCGACTTTGGTGGTGAGGTAGAAAGAGCTCTTTCAATGGTTGATTCAGTGCTATTGCTAGTTGATGCTGTTGACGGTCCTATGCCGCAAACAAGATTTGTAACCCAAAAAGCTTTTGAAAAAGGTTTAAAGCCTATTGTTGTTATTAATAAAGTTGATAGAGATGATGCAAGGCCTCATTGGGTTTTAGATCAAGTATTTGATTTATTTGATCGTCTTGGAGCTACAGACGAACAATTAGACTTTCCTGTTATTTATGCATCTGCTATTCAAGGTATATCTGGATTAGAGCCAGATCAAATGACAGAAGATATGATTCCTCTGCTTAGAATGATCTTAGATAAAGTTTCTGCCCCTGAGGTTAATATTGATGGTCCTCTCCAGCTACAAATTAGTGCACTTGATAGCAATAGCTATGTCGGCGTTATTGGAATTGGAAGAATTAAAAGAGGTGAGATTAAGCCTAATGATCAAGTTGTTGTTGTAGATAGAGAAGGGAAAACAAGAAAAGCAAAAATACTTCAGGTTATGGGTCACGAGGGTTTGGATAGAATTGAAGTTGCTTCCGCTCAAGCGGGTTCAATTGTCTGTGTTACTGGGGTAGATAAATTAAATATCTCGGATACTATCTGTCATCCGGAAGCTATTGAGGCTTTGCCAGCTCTTTCTGTAGATGAGCCAACTGTGAGCATGACATTCCAGGTTAATGATTCGCCATTTGCTGGCCTTGAAGGAAAATTTGTAACTTCAAGAAATATCAAAGAAAGATTAGAAAAAGAGCTTATCTCTAATGTTGCTCTTAGAGTTGAACAAGGAGAAAGCCCTGATAAGTTTATAGTTTCAGGAAGAGGCGAGCTCCACCTTTCAGTTTTAATAGAAACAATGAGAAGAGAAGGTTTTGAGCTAGCAATTGCCAAACCTCAAGTCATTCAAAAAGAGATAGATGGTGAAATTCATGAGCCATATGAAATGATAGTTATTGATGTTGAAGAACAACATCAAGGTGCAATCATGGAAGAGTTTGGGCCAAGAAAAGCTGAGCTTAAGGGTTTAGAACCAGATGGAAAAGGCAGAGTTAAGTTAGAGTTTGTAGCACCTTCAAGAGGCATTATTGGCTTTAGATCTCAATTCCTTACCATTACAAGCGGCACCGGAATAATGACCAGTGTTTTTGATCATTATGGTCCTGCAAAAGCTGGCGAGCTTGCACGAAGAAACAATGGTGTCATGTACTCTATGATGGCTGGTAAAACTTTGGCATATTCATTATTTAATCTGCAAAATAGAGGTAGGCTTTTTGTTGGTCATGCGCTTGATGTATATATAGGACAAATTGTTGGTCTACATTCCAGAGAAAACGATCTCCCAGTGAACCCAACTAAAGCAAAGCAACTAACAAATATAAGAGCGGCTGGTACTGATGAAAATCTAATTCTAGTTCCTCATATTGTTCATACGCTTGAGCAAGCTTTAGAATTTATTGAAGATGATGAGCTTGTAGAAGTAACTCCTAATTCTATTCGTATGAGAAAAAAGGGTAGAGTTAGAACTTAGTAGAAATCTTATCTATTTGTCGTTTATGTTTGAATGCTTTTCTTAGAGCAACAAAAGAATTTAACGACCAATATAAATTAGCAAATACAAAAACATATAAGCCTGCATATAGTTGAACAGCTATAGCTAAAAAGCTACCAGCAGTCATAGCGCTATAGCCAATAATTCTTTTATTTACTTTTTTTGAGATCATAAGAGGTGCAGCTAAAACTGTTCCAAAAAATACACTACCAATCTGTAAGATTGTTAAAGAATTCATCTCATCTCCTTAAAAAAACAAGCCATTATCTGCCTTTTTTTTTAAAAGTAAATACTTTTTTTTGTCTTTTTTTAAGCTTAGTAAACTGATAAATTTTGATAAAAAAATTTATAAAGTTAATAATAGTTTAGTAGTTAATTATTCAAGCCAGAAGGGTTAATAATGAAAAAAATAGTAATCGTTTTTCTCCTTCTAGTTTTGGTATTAGCATCTCCAGTAATCATCAAAATATATGGTTTACAACCAATCGTCCAATCTGATATTCCTTCTCAGGGTAATTGGGCTCAATTGACTCAAGGCAATTTGTATTATCGATGGGACCGGCCGTTGAAAGAAAATGATAATGGTGAAACGCTAGTCTTAGTGCATGGCTTTTCAACGCCGCATTTTGTTTGGGATGGCATCAAACAAATTCTATTAGACTCTGGTTATAGTGTTCTGGTCTATGATCATTTTGGCCGAGGTTATTCTGAGAGACCTGCAGCTACATATAATGCTGAGCTTTATATTGAGTCATTAAATGAATTACTAGGTCATCAAAAACTTATTGAGCCAGTCCACTTAATAGGTTATTCCATGGGAGGCGCTGTTGTGAGTCATTTTGCTGAAGCCTACCCACAAAAAGTAAAAAGTTTATCCTTGATAGCTCCAGCTGGATTTTCATCCGATGAGTCTGTAATAAACTCAATGATTACCCTCCCTCTTATAGGGGAATGGCTTGGTTATATATTTGTAGAGCAAATGCTAATTAGTGATATAAACCCAGGGGAATTTCTTAATATTAATGATCCTTTGGCAATTTCAGATGAAGATTTTGTATTAAAAATTAATAAGCAACTTCGTTATAGTGGTTATGTGGAAGCTTTATTATCAACACTTCGTAATTTTAATTTGTTTAATGCTCTTAAATCTTATGAGGCGGTTGGTACTCTAAATATTCCTACCTTAGCAATATGGGGAACCGCTGATGTCGTTGTTCCTTATGAAGGGGTAGAGAATTTAATTACAGCAATTCCAAATACCAAGATAGTAACCATTGATGAGGGTGGTCACAATATTACCTATATGCAACCAAGTATAGTGGGCCCCGCAATTACTGATTTTTTGATCTCTCAATAAAACCAAATTTTGATAAAGATTTCTATAAAGATGATAATAATTTAATGAAAGATTATTCGTCATATATTGGAATCATTGGCGGAGGTATTGCCGGCCTTTCAGCAGGTTGTGCTCTTGAGCTTCAAGGAATAAAAACAATAGTCTTTGAGAGAACTGATGCAGTAAGTGAATATGGTGCTGGTATATCTATTTCTCCAAATGCTCTTAGAGTTTTAGATAGCCTAGGCATTAAAAATAGCTTTATAAATCAATCTTGTGTTCCTCCAAGCGCATCTTTTAATTACCTAAATAAAAATCTTCGTACTATAGAGTCGACAGTTGTTACCTCAAGCAGACAAAAATTAATTAAAGCGTTCCATAACAGATATATTGAACTCGGTGGGCAAATTCTATTTGATCATGAGTGTAAAGAGATACATCAGGATGCGTGTGAAATTACTTTTGCTGATGATCAAAGTTATAGAGTGAAACATATTCTTGCGTGTGATGGCATTAGGTCAGGTATCAGACAAAAATATTTTCCATTAAGTGACGAACCGATTTATAGCGGTTATAGCGCTTGGCGGGGTATTGGCATTTCAAACTCAAAAAAAATTGAGTTTCATCTAGGTTCAGGCTCTCATATTGTGAGCTATCCCATTGATAATAATGGTCAAACTAGTTTTGTTGGCATCATAAAAACACCAGAGATATCTAATGATTCATGGAAAATAAAGGGCTCAAAAGCCTCTCTATTAGATGATTTCAAGGATTATGATAATGATATTTTTTCAATGCTCAACTCAAGCGAGGATGTATATAAATGGAGTATTTTTATCAGGCCACCCCTAAAATCAATGTACGTAAAAAATATAACCCTACTCGGGGATGCTGCACATCCAATGGTTCCGTTTTTAGGTCAAGGCGGTTGTATGGCTATTGAAGATGCCTACGTGTTTGCAGCACTTGCTAAAAAAATGGATTGTGATTTTGATAAGGCTCAAAACCTATATCAAAAAATTCGAATGCAGCGAGCCAATAAGATACAAGCAGCATCAATGTTTCAGGCAAAACTTAATCATTTAGAAAACCCTATAGCTATCTTCTTTAGGAATTTAATCATCAGATACACTTCAGTTGTATCGATTCGGCTGAAGGGTATTTGGGATTATGATGTCGACAAAGAAATTAAAAAAATAATTAATTAATCCTAACAAACATTGTTCTAATAAAAGCAAATGAGCTTTGAATTAAAAATAGCATCAAACATATTACATAGAGGTTAGCTTTAGCTTTTATATATCCAAGAATCATAAGACCAGAAATGATAAAGATTATTGATAAGATGCCAACTTGAAATACAAATACTTGGAGGGGGAATAATTTTTCATACCCCTCTTGTCTTAAAAAAATCATGCGTCGAGGAAAGACTAGTAAGCCTCCAATAGATATTAAACATATCACCCAGCTCACAATGGCCCATGATAGTTCAGGGCTTGAATCCCTATAAATAGCAAAAGGCAATAAAGCGCAAAACATTGCAGAAAATGCGGAGTAAGTTAGTAATTGAATTCTAAAATTATCTGGCTTGCTAAAGCCATCGGAAGTTCTACTCAAGCCTATTAGAATTGCAGAAAATCCGACTATGCCAAGGGCTACTTCTGCTATAACCTGAAGGGCGTGAAAATTAGGCTCCATGAATCTCTCTCCTTAAATAAACAACACTATTATATGAAAAATCATTGGTCCCACATTCTTTAAAGCCCATTTTTTCATGAAACTTTAAAGATGGTTCATTTACAGGCCTGGTATTAACTTCACATAAAACTGGAACATTAAGCTTAGCAGCTTCTGCAATTACTTTTTCATAGACCTGAGTGCCTAGTGCCTTGCCTCTATATCCATCTTTAATTGCTACTCTGTCTATATATAGAAAAGTATCCACATTTTCTTTAAAAAATTTGTAATTTAATGATTGATACTCTGAGCTTTCTTTAAAACAAATAATAAATCCAACAACCTCATCGTGATATTTTGCAACTAAGTTAAATGTGCTCATTCTTATAAGCTCTGCAAATACTTCTTCATTTTCTATCGATCCTACTTCTGGCACATTATCTTGATTAAGAGCATAGATATTTTTTAAATCTTGCTTGTTCAGATTAGACCCAAATAATTCAAGGGTAATGTTATTCATATTTTGCTTCTTTTGATAATTTTCTAGCACTTATATCTTTACAATTATCCCCTCATTAGGATTGATTTTTCCTGCAACCACGTCCTCATAGGTATTAGTAAAATTTTCTAAACTAGAAATCTCTTTTACTTGCATCCAATCTTTGCTTTGTAGGGCTCTAGCCGTCATAAAGAGATTAGTTCTTTGGCTATAGCCTTCATGCCCCCAATCGCCTACACGTTTTTGAATATGGGCGGGAGCAAAAAAGAATTCCGTTCTATCTCTTTGCATGGCCTGCCCTAAAGCATCCTCTGCAGTTGTTTCATTACCCCAATGAGTCATACCCACAGTGAGGCACTTGAGCATATTATCCCCAAGCTCTCCGTGAAGGGCTCCTAAGATTTCTCTGTTACCAGCCATATCAACCATTACAGAGCCTGAAGAATAATCTACACGGTTAAGCTCATCGTATGAAATCACCTCGTCATAACAGCCCAAACTTTCTACAAATTTAGCGTTGCCAGCAGATGTTAATCCAACTATTTTTGGTGAGTCACTAGAATCAGCTAAGCCTTGAGCTAGACCAATAGCGGTTTTACTTGAAGCGCTCACAATGATCACTTGCGATGCTCCAAGATATGAGTCTTCATGCAAAGAGTCACACAAACAAAAGGCGGTTACGTGCAATGGGAATAAAAGAGCTCGAACAGAATCCATGGAGCGATCATAATTGTTCTCTCCTGCAAGCCTGACATAATTATTATAAACCGGAGGTAATTCTTTTCGATGCTCTTTGCCATCACTAAAGCTTTGATCAGAGATTTTAATCGGACTAAGAACTAATGAGTCTGCAGCAGGAAAATATCCAAAAAGTCGCTCGCCGACCTGTAAATCTTCATGATTTGAATGAGAGATTTCGGCAAAACCCCACATAGGTATGCAGCCCCATTCATTATTCTGATCATGGGCAGGCGGAAAAAACTTCCAGTACCCAATAGTATCCCCAGCAACTCCGTAGGTAACATTATTGGCAGTAAAAGCAAAACTTTCGACCTTGACTGCAATCTCGCCATCATAAATTTCAGGCGGGTCAGTATCAATAATTCGTGATTGAGTTAAATCTGATTTTAAAGTTTGGAATTGGCTCATAGCATTTTTCTAAGTTGATTTTTTTTGTAAAAGAGAGAGGCTAAACAAAACAATTAAAATTATAGTTGCATAAGGCGCTCCAGAGACACCAGGTGTAATGCCGACAGTATAAATACCTTGAACAGCTATATCCTCTCTGAGCATAGTGTACCCAAATGTTCTGAAACCCCATTCACCTAGCCATAGCAAATACATTAAAGGAATAAGGGCTCTATAACGAAATATTACTACCCAGCACACACAACAAAAAATTAATTGTGCAAAGCCCCATAAAGAAAAAAATCTGTAGATTAGTAGCATGGGATCAGGCTCACCTGCAATCACAATAAAATTGCCTATGCCATGAAATCCATATTGCTCAAAAAACATATGAATGATGGAGCGCCCGGTCATGAGACAGGTAAATAAAATAAACCCCCAAAAAGCTATTGAATGCCCGTTAAAATTATTATCAGCTACAGGCGGGAAAATCTTATTTAGCACTAAATAGATCCTTCTTTTGTTTCTATATTTAATTGTCCAAGGAGTCCAGCAGACCTATGTTTCTCACTTTCTTGATAATCTGGATCCATGATCATCTCCAGCATAGCTTTTCTACTTGGATATCTTGCAACTGCAACACTGTCCCAAAGATCCTCTACCTCGCCCAACATCAATCGAATAATTTCGCCACCAAAGACCATCTCACCACCAATTTTTTTAAGATGCTCTTGAACCTCCATTGCATAAATCATGTAAGCCTCTTTACCTGATAAATCATTATCTCTGCCATCTTCGTACTCAGCTTTCTCTTTAAATTTAAGAAGATTCACCATTGATATAGGGGAGTTTATATCTCCCTCAAAAAAACCTGCCATTTGCTCCTTATTAGGTGCTACTGTATTTTTTACTTTCATAATTGCCTCAAATTTATCTCATCTCTATTGCTTTTTTAAATGCTGGTCTTGCTTGAATCTTTGCAACATAGGCTTTTATGTTTTCCATGTCATCACCAACACAACCCATCATATTTGCCATAAAGCATGAATGCCCAAGCATAAGATCTGCAGCTGAAAAATCTCCAATTAAATAGTCTTTGCCTGCTAGAGCATCATTTACTGGGACTAAAGATTTAGCTAATAACTTTTGCGCTTGCATTAAAACCTTTTCATCTCTTCGATCGGCTGGCAATAAAATGGTTTGAACAACTATTTGATTCATTGGCGGCATAACCATGCCTTCGCAATAATGAAACCATTGAAGGTAATCAGGAAATTCTGGCGCATCTGCTTCAGGCTTTAATCCGCCGCTCTTATGCCTTGCAAGCACATATTCAATAATTGCTCCTGATTCAAAGATAGAAATATCTCCATCCTCAAGAACTGGTACTCTACCTAGTGCATGTCGTGATCTATGCTCTTCGGACTTAAGCCCTTCTTTGGTAAAAGGCATAATATTAACTTCATATTCAAGCCCTAACTCTTCTAATAACCAGACTATTCGACCAGCCCTGGTATTAGCAACAAAATGAACTTTAAGCATAATTTACTCCTAGGTTTGAAGATTTTTACGAGCTCTATCTGCAAACTCTTTCATCTTTTCTTTATCATTTAATATATTGTCGATTGATATAGGAACTTTTATTCCCTCTAGCATGCCTGGTTTTTTATACATAGCATCATTCCATCTTGCTAGATTATCTAAACCTTCGACCGAAATGCCTGACCACTTATGGGTTCTAGTCCAACACCAGTTGGCTATATCAGCAATGGAGTATTCATCTGCCAACCATTCGCTTTGTGCTAATCGTGTATCAAGAACTTCGAATAATCTTCTGCCTTCATTTTGATATCTATCAATTGCAGGTTGAATTGTTTCAGGAAAATATCGAAAGAAAACATTTGCTTGTCCCATCATGGGACCAATGCCACCCATCTGAAACATGAGCCATTGGATTACATCAGATCTTCCTTTGCTATCACTGGGAATGAGCATCCCCGTTTTCTCTGCTAAATAAATCATAATAGCGCCAGATTCAAAAATAGATAAGTCATCATTTTCTCTATCAACAATTGCTGGAATTCTTCCATTTGCACTAATAGCCAAGAATTCTGGTTTATGTTGATCTCCCTCAGCTAAGTTAACTAGGTGCGCTTTATAATCTAAGTTCATGGCCTCTAAAGTACAAGATACTTTATATCCGTTTGGAGTCGGTGCAGTATATAAATCAATCATTTTATTCCTTAATAAATTTTATTAATAAATCAGACAGTTCTTTAGGCTTAGTCCATTGGTAAAAGTGCCCGCCGCCAATATGCTCTGCGCTCTTAGCGTTAGGGGCCATTTGTAAAACATCTTTTTCCATACCATTTGTGACTGGATCATTTCCTGCAAAGATGCTTAAAAATGGTTTATCAGAATCTTTGAAAAAATCGCGTGCTGCTTTTTGTGCCTCTAAAGAAGAATCGGGAAGAATCGGAACATGACTTGGCATAGCTCTTACCCCCATTTTGAATGAAGCATCTGGGAAAGGGGCATCAAAAGCTTTAGATAGATCAGAGTTAAAGGGTGAAAGTTTTTCTAGCCCTATTTTATAAAATAAGTAATTAATCTGTCTCTTATACACATCTCCGAGCCCACGAGACCTCTCTACATCT
>OJCJ01000148.1_pt1 | contig 14759 bp, 13 predicted proteins | sample 1591811 | NCBI WGS metagenome assembly OJCJ01 (sample SAMN05416758, study PRJEB24817) | seawater metagenome | isolation source: Sea water | place: Canada:Atlantic | collected 2013-07
ACACGTAAGGAGTCGTCGGCAGCGTCAGATGTGTATAAGAGACAGTTATAGAAGTCTCTGGTGGCACCACCAGAGCACGACTTGTATCGAACCGAAATATAGGTAACGACACCGCCTCTTGGTTCCATGTCACAATATCTGTCGACACTACTCAAGCAACGGCATCCGACCGAATCAAGATGTATATCAACGGTGTGGAAGAAACCAGCTTCGCAGTTGCGACATACCCTGCTCAGAACACCAGTCTACAGATAAATTTGAGTGGACAGACTTCCACGATCAACACATACCAGTATGACACCACTGCTTGCGGAAGCGTGCAGCTCGCAAGATCAATCCTTGTCGACGGGCAATCGTTAGATGCTTCTAAATTTGGATGTTTCGAAGAGGGAGTTTGGTTACCGAAGGACTACTCTGGTTCTTTCGGGACCAACGGGTTCGAACTCAAGTATGACACCGCCGCTGATCTGGGTGAGGATACAAGTGGCAACGGTAATGATATGACCACCACAAATGTCACAACCAACGCCCAAACCCCGGACACCCCTACCAACACCTTTGGTTCTTGGGACTTCCACACAATAATTACTTTACCCAACAACCAGGCACAGGCACCAATCGGATCAGCAACATGGATAAACTGGGGCCCTCATGAAAAACAAGCGGCCAACACAGAATTCCGGTTTAAAACGACTGGTTATGGCGACGACAATATTAAATCGACCATGGCATTTCCTAAAACCGGAAAGTGGTACTGGGAAGTCTACTGCAAGGGAGGTTTTTTGGGGGGACCAGGTATCCATACGAAGAAACACCTTTATGGTAGAAAAGAGTGGTTCGGATATCACGGTAGAAATACGGCGGCATTCAATGGGATTATTTTGAGGCTCGCTTTCAATGCCACCGGAACAGGATCCTCCCCAGTGGGTGACCTGCGAGGAGTTGGTGTCAATGGAGCGACTGGAGCCAGTTGGGGCCAAGACTATGGCATCCCCCCTCTTCAAGACGACAGGGATGGCACGGGTGCTGGTGAACAAGAAGCAGCTTACGGTATCGCTGTAGACATGGATAACAACACCGTTACGTGGACCTGCCAAGGGAACGTTATTTCGCAGGCACAGAATATTGCGATAGAAGATGGGGTACAGTATATGCCTTGCATGCAATCCTATTCACATAACTATAATGCATACCCTACTTTTGCTTGCATTAACATGGGGCAGGACTCTTCCTTCAATGAAAGAAAAACCCGAAACTACAATACAGACGCTAACGGAATAGGAGACTTCCGGTACACAGTACCATCAGGTCACCTTGCCCTTTGCACCGCCAATTTACCAGAAGAGGCAATGGACCCTGCTATTAATAAGGACTCCCCGAAAAATCATTTCAGGGCAGTGACATGGACAGGGGACGCATCTTCTAACCGAAGCATTGCGGTCGGGTTTCAACCAGACTTTATTTGGGTTAAAAACAGAGACGCCACTGATTCCCACCAGTGGTACGATGCAGTCCGAGGGCGTCAGGAACGACTCAGGTCCAACGCCTCTGGTGCCGAGGCGACTCAGAGTGCCTCAAACCATTTAGTTTCCTTCGATGCCAACGGAATCACTATTGGTTCGAACACTAACATGAATGGATCTGGGAACGATTTCGTCGGATTCTTCATGAAGATGGCTGGATCTAGTTCTAGCAATACTGACGGTACTATCACATCTACTGTATCTGCAAACCAAACAGCAGGCATGAGCATCGTTAGTTGGACTGGCAACGGCATTGCCAATGCTACTGTAGGGCACGGACTTTCCCAGAAACCGCAATTTATGATAATAAAGAACCGAGATCAGAACCACGATTGGTACATCTGGTCGCAAATGCTCCCTACGGGGGTACAGGCAACACTTCTCCAGAACGATGCACCCACCCTCAAGACTGGATATCTTTCGTTGAATTCTACCTCTCCCGAGTCAATTACTATCAATGGAAATATAAGCACCTTGACTGCATCTACTATGATGTTAGAAGTGAACTCCGGAGGAAACAACCAAAACCTAAACTCCTCCGGAGACAGATTCGTTGCATACGTTTTCCACGATGTTGAGGGGTTCAGTCAATCTGCTGATTATCACGCGATGTCTGTTAACGATAATTACTGGGGAACTAAGTCGAAGGCAACCGTGGGACCAGCGCATTATGGAACGTTCATCAATACTGGATTCCGACCTGCCTTTGTCATGATTAAAAGTGCTGAGTCCACCTCCGATTGGTTGGTGTACGATGAGGCAAGAAGTGGTCGAAATCCAGTATTGGAAACTTTAGAAGCAAACTCGTCCGGCATCGAGCGTAACACTGGAGGAGACCCAATAGAGTTTTTGTCGAATGGGTTTAGACTCCCTGCCAACGCTGACTTGGATATGTCAAACGTCACAGAAAATTTCATTTATATCGCATTTGCGAGCACCTCGCAAAAGTACGCAACAGGGTAGGGAATAAACATGGCATGGAAATATAACAACGACAGAACTATCCAAACAGGCAAGAGTTGGGTCGACGATAATGGTGTAACTCACCCAAGGAATTGGCAATTATGGACTGCTCAGGAGAAACAAGACGCAGGACTTACATGGGTTGCTCCTACACCACCACCTGTACGAATTAGATACGACGATAGGTTCTATGATACGACTGGAACTCCAAAGTCGATAGACCCATTTCCGGTCATCGACGTTAATGGTGTACCTGCTTTAAACGAGGAAGGTGAGCAGAAGTTGCGCGACGGTCTGAAGCAAGTCTCTGTATCAGATATAAAGAAAAAAGTCGCAAGTTCTTTGTCTACGACCGACTGGTACGTTGTCCGTTTCTCAGAAAACCCTGAGATTTATCCAGTCCCTGATGAGATTATTAGTTTCAGACAATCAGTCAGAGAATATGGTGAAACTTTTTCAACCCAAGTAGAAGACACACAGACCTTCGATGAGTATGTCGCAGTAATTCTGGGAGACTCAGACACCCCTTCCTTGGCCGATGGATGGCCAAAACAATTCACCTTTGCTTCTGTCGACCCTGTTCCTTCTTTTGACGCAGAAACACAACGAGTCGAATGGGACATCGTAGAGAGCGACGGGTCGTTCATTAAGCAGGCAACTGTTATTGACCTCACATCAGAAGAGATGGCAGCAAGACTACAGTCTTGGAGAGAAACCGCAAGTGTCACCATGCGTCAAGCAAGGATTGCATTGTTCTCCGGCGGTTATTTGTCCAGTGTTGATTCTGCAATCAATTCTATGCCAAGTCCACAGAAAGAACTTGCACAGATTGAGTGGGAGCACGGTTCTACGATTGAACGAACCTCTCCTTTAGTCATAGGTCTTTCCCCTGCCCTTGGATTTGACTCTGTTGCGATGGACGGACTCTTTATTCTGGCAAAGACTCTCTGAGTGTATAAATAGAATCATACTAGAGGATACCCCTAATGTCAAATAATAGAGAACTGTCTCAACTGTCTCAGATCGCTTCTATCGAATACGTAGACGTGCTAGGTGCGCTAGGAGAAGGGACGTCACATACGTGGGATAAGACTACGTTCGAGACAGCCATTGCCGCGCAGGCATGTACAGTTACATTCGTCGGTACTTCCATTGCGGTCGGTACAGGTGAATCAGAGAATTCTAATACTTGGGTGAATAGATTCAAAGACGCCCTACAGTATAAGTATCCTGACGTTGTGTTTACGTGGAACAACTTGGCCCTTGGTGGTCGATCCCTCGTCAACTACAACTCAGCATCGTTCACAGGGTCAGCAGACCCAGCAGTCAATCCATCTACTGGATACTACGTAGCGGCTAACCCTGACACATGGCCCAGCGGTTCAACGCCGGGGCAGACTTGGAAGGACGCAGCAGAATCTACATCCCCTGACTTGTTCGTACTGGCACACGGCATGAACGACAGGGACTTTCTGTATATCTATCAGGTATACCTCAACACTGCAATCGATGACGCGCTTAGCTGGACTAAGGCTCCGTCGATCTTAATGGTATCTGAGATGCTTTCAGCGGAGTCAATGTCCGGCGCAGAGCGCGTGAGTGACATTGGTAACTTCCAGCGTTGGTACGCCATCCATAACGGATACGGACTCTTGGACGTCAACAGAGCATATAGAGCGGCACGTGACAACGTAGACTGCGTTAGGTCAGTAGCACAGCGTCAGGACTCAGTATCCAATTGGGTACAGTCTGGAGCAGCAGCAACGCTGACGGCGGACTCATTAACAAACACAACAGGTACGGATGCGTTCATCACCAAGACCGGCGACTACGCTGGCATGAGGTTTGCGTTTGATTTCACACCAACTACCAACCAAGCGGATTGGAGTATGGCGGCTAACATCATCAGCACGGGCGACACGGACAACGGGTGTATATACATTGAGCGAGCGCATTCGTTTGTCGTCATCCGTAAGCGTCCAATAGCAGGGGTAGAGGCTACGTTCTCTACGTCTGCTCCAGTTGCCGCCACGGTAGAATCGTGGGACATACGAGTGAAGCACACAGAAGTACAGATCTACCGAGACGGAGTCCTACTCGGGCGCTTCTCGCACAAGCAATCCAGCGGTACGGGTTCCGTAATGTTTGGACTTAACACTGGGTCAGCTACGGACATCGTGTGTGACTTGAACGAACAGCCTAAGGTATTCCCTAACGCCGTTGCTACCGACGTAGAACTCTTAGGAGTTACTCAAGGTGCGTGGCAGACTGGAGACTTCTCAGTAGGAGGTAACTCAATCAATCACCCAAGCCGGTTAGCATTAAGTCGGATCTTTGAGCCTGTTATTCGCAAATTCGTTAAAGAAGAGCTATAATAATAGAAGCATACTAGAGGAAACGCAACATGGCAGTTATAGCATCAAGACAAGGACTGGCTGACTATTGCCTACGAAGACTCGGTGAACCAGTCGTAGAAGTCAACGTCGACGAAGATCAGTTAGAAGACAAGATTGATGACGCAATCCAACTCTATCAAGAGTTTCACGGAGATGCGACCACTCGCACATATTACGAGTATCAACTGACCCAGACCGACCTCGATAACAAATACATTACCATCCCGACCAGCATCTTGTATGTCACCAAGATGATGCCGATCAGCACAGGTCTGATTAACAGCACCAATATGTTCTCGTTCAACTACCAACTCGCTATGAGTGACATGGGTATGCAGGGAATGGCAGGTGCTGGTGGTCTGGCACACTACGAGCAAATGCAACAGTACCTCTCCCTGATTGATATGAAGATCAACGGACTCCCTATTGTTCAATTCTCTCGCAGGCAGAATAGGTTATACCTGTGGAGCGACATTGAAGACGGACAGATCGTTGCCGGTGACCACGTTGCAATCGAATGTTATCAAACAGTAGACCCATCTTTATTCACCAGCGTCTACAACGATATGTTCATCAAGGATTATACTACTGCACTTATCAAGGAGCAGTGGGGTCAGAACATGTCAAAGTTCGAGGGCATGCAACTGCCTGGTGGTGTAATGATCAACGGTTCTCGGTACATAGAGGAAGGCAGAGAGGAGCAGGAACGGTTGCGTGAGAGAATGCGACTAGAGCAGGAAGTTCCCCCAGATTTCTTCGTCGGATAAGGTGTCTAAATAAACTTATGGCAACCTCATCATATTTTAGACACAACGTCAGATCTGAGCAGAATCTGTATGAAGACCTGATTGTAGAATCATTAAAGTTCTACGGACAGGACATCTACTATCTGCCGAGAGAAGTCGTGCACAAAGACATGATCTTCAATGATGAAGTCCTGTCAAGGTTCCAGTATGCATATCGAATTGAAGTCTACGTTGAGAACGTCGAAGGGTTCGACGGTGACGGGGACTTGTTCAGTAAGTTCGGTGTAGAGATCCGTGATGCCGCGACTCTGGTAATGTCCCGCCGACGTTGGAACAACGAGATTCGACAGTACCAAGAATCTTGCGATACTGAAGAAAAATACTACCGACCGAGAGAGGGTGACTTGATCCACCTTCCTATGTCTGGTTCCACTTTCCAGATCATGAAGGTTGAGGATGAGAACCCATTCTACCAGATTGGTCAATTACCAGTCTTCCGCATGCGTTGCGAGTTGTTCGAGTACACAAACGAAGACTTCGATACCAGTGTACCAGAAATCGACGACGTCGAAGAATTTGCTGCCTACCAGTACCAACTTACAGTAGACTCTGCCTCTTCTGGGTTCGTTACAGGAGAGACAGTATCACAAGTCTTCGACAACCACACTGTAACAGGAGAGGTTGTTCATTGGCAGGACTCTGACTCTGGGTTGATCGGCAACGTCCTTAGACTGACCCACGTCGGAAACAACTCTGGAGAGTATCAGACTTTCTCAACTACAAGACAACTGACCGGAGATGTTTCTGGTTCGGTGGTGACCCCAACCCTGATAGAAGAGTTACAGAAACTGCAACCAAACTCTCCAGGTGGGTTCACTGAAAACACTACAGACTTCGACGTATCTGCTTTGGAATTCGTTGACTTCACAGAAAGCAATCCATTCGGAGACTTTAGTTAATGTTCGGTACACACTTCTATCACGAACGAGTCCGCAAGTGCGTTGCTGTATTTGGTTCAATGTTCAACAACCTGTATGTTATCCGCAAGTCCGGTAACAACGTTCTGGACCAGATGAAAGTCCCACTGGCATATGCTCCTCAGCGTAAGTTCTTAGAGCGTATTGCCGAGATGAATGTCGGGGAAGAAAACGAAAGGCAACTCGCAATCAAACTGCCACGTATGTCTTTCGAGGTGGTAAACCTTCAGTACGACGCACAACGACAGTTACCGAAGATGAACACCTTTTGTAAGGTAGGCACCGAAGATAACACAAAGGGAGCACAGTTTCATACTGCTACTCCATACATAATCACTTTCGAGTTGAACGTGTACGCAAAGCAACACAATGACGCACTACAGGTCGTTGAGCAGATTCTACCATACTTTGCCCCTCAGTATAACATAACCTTCAAACCAATCGAAGGATTCCCAGACATTAAGGAAGACGTTCCTGTCATCCTACAGTCTGTTGTATTCAGTGATAACTTTGAAGGTAACATGGAAGACCGCCGCACTATCATCTACACTCTGACTTTCGATATGAAGGTCAACTTTTATGGTCCAAAACCTCAAGAAAGCAGTCTCATTACTCGTATCGACATCGACATGTACGATATGGACGTGGACTCGCAAGGCACAGACGAGTACCTCCAGACTCTGCGTGTGGAAACAAACCCACACCCTGTCTCTCCGGACTCCGACTATACCATTTCGACCTGCACCTTCGTCGATAGTGACCGTTCTTGACTGACTATATAGAGTATGAGTGAAGATAGCGATAAAGATAACGACTACGCATTTGCCCGAGAAACCTTGTATGATATGATCTGCAAGGGTCGAGACGGTGTAGAAGAAATGCTGGAAGTTGCAAAGGCATCAGAGCACCCACGTGCATATGAGGTACTTGCCAAACTCATCAAGGACACATCGGACGTTTCCAACCAGTTGTTGACCCTCCACAAGCAGAAGAAAGACTTGGATAAGAAAGAAACTTCTGTCCCTGCTCTACCTGCTGGGCAAACCACAAACAACGTGTTTGTCGGATCAACTACTGAATTGCAGCGAATGTTGAAAGACATTAATAATGAGAAGGAAGTGACACCTCAGTATGACTCAATCGACCATACAGGACACGACGAAGAATAAGTCGGATACCTCCTACCTCGGCAACCCTCATGTTAAGCGTGATGGAGTTGAAGAAGACTGGACCCAAGAAAAAGTAGCAGAATATGCCAAGTGTATGGCAGACCCTGCTTACTTTGCCTGCACGCACCTGAAAGTGATCAACCTGAACGATGGTCTGGTTCCGTTCGAACTATATCCGTATCAGGATAAGATGTTCACACACTTCAACGACAATCGATTCTCGATCGTACTCGCATGTCGTCAGTCCGGTAAGTCCATCTCCTCTGTTGCATATCTCCTCTGGTATGCTCTGTTCAACCCAGAGAAGAACATTGCCATTGTAGCGAACAAGGGTGCTACTGCGAGAGAGATGTTGTCTCGTATCACTCTGATGTTGGAGAACCTCCCCTTCTACCTTCAACCTGGATGTAAAACTCTGAACAAGGGTAGCATTGAATTTAGTAACAACTCCAAGATATTTGCTGCTGCCACCTCTGGTTCCTCAATTCGTGGTCAGTCGGTCAACCTGCTGTTCATGGATGAGTTTGCGTTCGTTGAACGTGCCGCCGAGTTCTACACCTCGACCTATCCAGTTGTATCGTCCGGTAAGGACACCAAGGTAATCATCACCTCTACTGCCAACGGCATCGGTAATCCGTTCCACAAGATCTGGGAAGGTGCGGTGCAGGGTGTGAACGAGTTTAAACCGTTCCGTGTTGACTGGTGGGATGTACCTGGAAGAGACGCTAAGTGGAAAGAGGAAACTGTATCAAACACTTCACAGATACAGTTTGATCAAGAATTCGGGAATACATTCTTTGGTACTGGGAATACTCTGATCAACCCAGAGTGCTTGCTCAACCTAAAGACCGCACGTCCGCTACGAATACTCGAGGGCGGCGACCTCTTGATCTATGATGATACCCGTAAAGGGTCGAACTATGTCATGTGTGTAGACGTATCGAAGGGAAGAGGGCAGGATTATTCGACGTTCAACGTCATCGATATTTCTAGCAGACCTTTTAAGCAGGTCGCGGTCTATCGCAATAACCTTATTTCTCCTTTGCTCTTTCCAGATGTTATTTATAAATGGGCAAAATCCTATAATAATGCTCACGTGGTAATTGAATCCAACGATGCCGGTCAATTGGTGTGTAACGGATTGTACCACGAACTAGAGTATGAGGAAGTCCACATGACTTCCAGTACCAAATCTTCCGGAATTGGTGTTGAGATGAACAGACGAACCAAGAGATTGGGTTGTTCTGGATTCAAAGACCTGATGGAAGAGAAAAAACTTGACATCGTAGACGAAAACACTATACTAGAGATCTCTACGTTTGAGGCAAAAGGTGCTTCTTACGAGGCAACTTCTGGTAACCACGACGATCTGGTTATGAACTTTGTTATGCTCGGGTATTTCGTGCAGACAACGTTCTTTGCCGAGATGACGGATATTGATGTCAAGAAGATGATGTTCGAACAAAGGATGCAGGAAATTGAAGCAGATGTACCACCCTTCGGTTTCCAGCAAGACCATGTTCCTGAAATTACATATGAGGATAGACTCGACCCTTGGTCAATGCATCGACCAGACGAAGATTATTAATAGTATAAATAACTGTTATGAGCACTTCGGTGCCATCCTTATAATGTATACTAACCTTATCATTCTTTTTGCAAAGAGGAAACTATCATGGCATTAACAGCACCGTCACTGTCTCCTGCAATCGTGGTTCGTGAATTCGACTTGACCCCTGTGGTCCCAAATGTCGATACTTCACTTGCCGGTTTTGTAGGACAATTCAAGTGGGGTCCAGTTGATGTACCAACTATCGTCCAATCGGAAGATGAACTCGCTAGTGAGTTTGGTACACCCGACGCAGAACGTTCAGTGGATTATTTCTCCGCTGCGCAGTACTTGCGTTACTCTGGAAACCTTATCGTAAACCGTACTATCCCAACAGGAACTGTCGCTATTGGCGATTCTGCTCTGAACGCAACTCTGTCTGGCGCAAAGACTTCAGTTAAGAACGAAGATCACTTTGAGTCACAGGCACTGAGCGAGATGTTCGTAGCAAAGTATCCTGGAGTTTTGGGTAACTCAATCGCTGTATCCGCATTCGCGATCCAGTCAGGTGAGTCTGCAACTTCTAGTGTTACCAACTCTCTGTGGAGTGGTTGGGAATACGCAGGTCAGTTCGACGCAATTCCAGGAACTTCTGGATGGGCATCTAACCAATCTGGTTCTGTTGTAAACGACGAAATCCACCTTGCTGTTATCGATTCAGACGGTCTCATCACCGGAACTAAAGGTACTGTCCTCGAGACATTCCCATTCCTTTCAGTTGCTAAGGGTGCAAAGACTGTAGACGGATCTGATAACTTCATCAAGACTGTCCTGAATAATGGTTCTAACTTCGTTTGGTTTGGCGATTTCGATTCCGATAACTTCATGAAGGGAACTAACTGGGGTACTGCACCAGCAGTCGGCGCATCTACCGACTACGCTGCAAACGCTTCTTGGTCTGCTGACTCTGCAACTGCTTCCCTTGGTGGCGGTCAGGATCACGGAACTCTTGACGTTGGCGATATCGCTGTAGGTTTTGATAACTTCGAAGACGCTGAAGAAATTGACGTGTCTATCCTCATTGCTCCTGGAATGAACACCTCCACGGATCAAGTAACTGTTGTAAACGATCTGGCAGCAATCGCCGGCACTACCCGTAAGGATTGTGTTGTCGTAACTTCTCCTGCTCGTAGCGACGTAGTTAATAACATCGACCCAGTAAACGACACTCTCGAGACTACTAACCAGTTCTCTGCGTCTTCTTACTTGATCGTTGATAACAACTACCTCCGTATGTACGACAAGTACAACGACAACTACATCTACGTTCCTGCTGCATCTACCACTGCTGGTATCCTTGCTGCAACCGATGCAAACTTCGGTCCATGGTACTCTCCTGCTGGTGAGCGTCGTGGTGAATACGTTGGTGTTACCAACCTTGCATACTCTCCTAACAAGGCAGAGCGCGACGAGTTGTACAAGAAGGGTGTAAACCCAATCGTACAATATCCAGGTCGTGGCATGCTTCTTTGGGGCGATAAGACTAAACTGGCACGTCCGTCTGCGTTTGATCGCATCAACGTTCGTCGTCTGTTCCTTGCTCTTGAGAAATCAGTCGCTGTATCTGCACGAAACTTCCTGTTCGAATTCAACGACGAGTTTACTCGTTCCGAATTTGTAGCGATCGTTGAACCACTTCTTCGTGAAGTGCAAGCACGTCGTGGTATTCAGGACTTCTTCGTCCAGTGTGACGAATCCAATAACACTCCAGAAGTTATCGATCGTAACGAATTAGTTGCGACACTCTTCATCAAACCTGCCCGTAGCATCAACTTCATTACTTTGAACTTTGTTGCAACACGTACTGGTGCGTCTTTTGAAGAAATCGTTAATTCTGGTGTGCAATTCTAACCCGACTCGCAATTAAGGAGATATAAAAATGGCAGTACTTAATGTAGATGCGTTTCGCGGTAAGTTGACCGGTGGCGGTGCACGCGCTAACATGTTCTCAGTCAAAGTGAACTTCCCAGGTTATGCTGGTGGTGATACTGAAATGACTGACTTCATGTGTCGCGGTGCTCAGTTACCGGCGTCCACAGTAGGACTTGTAGAAGTTCCTTTCCGTGGTCGTATCGTCAAGTTGGCAGGTGATAGAACGTTCGAACCTTGGACAATCACCGTATACAACGACACCAACTTCACAGTCCGTAGTGGATTTGAAGCATGGATGGACGGTCTAAACTCCCACCGTGGAAACGAAGGAACACAGTCCAACGACGCAGGTTCGACCTACGCTGTTGATATGACTGTTGCTCAACTCGATCAGAAAGGAAGTGAAGTCAAGAAGTATACTCTTGTCAATGCTTTCCCTGTAAATGTTTCAGCGATTGACCTCGACTATGCACAGGTTGCAGAAATCGAGCAGTTCACTGTTACACTCGAGTTTGACTACTGGACCAACGACAACACCAACTAAGGGTTGGAGAAGTCGTATAAGTAAGAGCAGGAGAGGGGGTTTCCCCTCTCCTTTTCTACCAACTAGGAAACTAAAAAATGGCAGAAGGCATTAAATTATTCGGGTTTGAAGTGAAGCGTTCTAAGAAGGATCAGGATGCTGTTACTCCGCAACCTGCTGCTTCTGTAGTACCGCCTACTGACGAAGACGGTGCAGGATATGTAACCTCTTCTGGTTTTGGTGCGCACTTTGGTACACACATGGACATCTATGCTGACCTTCAGGTGAAGGATCAAGCAGACCTTATCCGTAAGTATCGCACTGCATCTACTCATCCAGAAGTAGACATGGCGATTGAAGAAATCGTAAACGAAGCAATCGTTATTCCGGACGATGAGAACGTAGTTGAGTTGAACCTCGACGCCGTTGAACTCTCTCCGAGTATTAAGAAAAAGATCCACGTTGAATTCCAAAATGTATTGAACATGCTCTCTTTCAATGAGAATGCTCACGACATTTTCCGTAACTGGTACATCGACGGACGTCTGTACCACCACCTCGTTGTAAGTCCCGACCTGAAGCAAGGTATCCAGGAAGTTCGTCGTATCGACTCCTTGAAGATCCGCAAGGTCAAGAACATCAAACGAAAAGAAGACAAGGCATCCGGTGTTACTGTTGTAGACAAAGTTGAAGAGTTCTACATCTACACCGAGCGTACAGCAAACGATAAGAGCAGCGGTGGTGCATCAAATGCTGCTGGGAAGAACAACGCTGTTAAGTTGTCAAGTGACTCTGTCAGTTATGTGACCTCTGGGTTACTTGACGATCAACGAGCAAAGGTCGTATCCCATCTCCATAAGGCACTGCGCCCAATCAACCAGTTGCGTATGATGGAAGACTCTCTGATCATCTACCGTCTGGCACGTGCTCCAGAACGTCGTATCTTCTACGTTGACACTGGTAACTTGCCAAAGGGCAAGGCAGAAGAGTATGTAAACTCTCTGATGACTCGTTACAGAAACAAACTCGTATACGATCAGGCGACTGGTGAACTGAAAGACTCCCGTAAGCATATGTCTATGCTGGACGACTTCTGGTTGCCTCGTCGTGAAGGTGGTCGTGGTACTGAAGTGACTACCCTTCCAGGTGGTTCTAACCTTGGTGAGATCGACGACGTTCGTTACTTCCAACGTAAGGTCTACCAAGCACTGAACGTTCCAGTATCCCGACTTGAGCAAGAGTCTGCGTACTCTCTGGGTCGTGCTACTGAGATCAACAGGGAAGAGATTAAGTTCCAGAAGTTTATTACCCGACTTCGTGCAAGGTTCAGCAAACTGTTCATCGGTGTACTCCGTCAACAGTTGGTTCTGAAAGGTATAATTACTGATAGCGATTGGATCGACTTGTTCCACAACCGCATCCGTGTAGACTTCTACAAGGACAACCACTATACTGAACTGAAGGACGGCGAAGTACTCCGTGAGCGTTTGAACCTCATGGACCAAGCATCCCAGTATGTTGGAGAGTATATAAGTAAAGAGTGGGTGATGAAGAATGTTTTCCGATTCACCGACGAAGAAGCAGCAGAAATGGCAGTCGCTGTCGAGAAAGAAATTGCAAGTGGTGAGGTTGATCCGGAAGATAATGAGGATGACAACCAACCTGAATAATGATTATCATATAATTTGGAGATTATGATGACTGATAGACCTGAAGTTGAAATGAGTGATGTATCGAACGTAACGCAAGAACCAGTAACCATTACCGTTGCTGATCTTGTTGCTTCAATTGAGAGCGGTGATGCTCTACAATCTGGTAAGCAATTCGACGCATTACTACAGTCCAAGATTGGTGACGCACTTGATGCTGAAAAGGTCAAAGTTGCTGGACAGGTATTCAACGGTGACGCAGCAGACCCTTCCGACGAGGAAGTGGAAGCAGCAATCGACGAAGTCGAAGCAGAATTAGAAGAGACTGAAGCAGAAGAGACTGAAGTTGAGGTTGAAGAACCTGTTGCAGAAGTCGAAGAGACTGAAGCAGAAGAAGTTGAAGAACCAACTATGGACCTCGGTACTGAAGAAGAGCACTCTGAACCAGAAGATGCCCTTGGTCTGTACGGAGATGATGTAGAAGAAATCCTCTCTGACGACGAAGAGTCTGAAGAAGTTGCTATTGATGACGAGTCAGAAGTTTAATTTGTATAAATAAACTGTATGAAAACGTTTGCAGAAATGAGAAACCGCCGTCCACAGGGCGAAACCGTCTGGTCTAAGAAGTACAAGCGCATCAAGACTGAAGTGCAAAAGACTAAGAAGGGTTTCGTCGCAGTTATCGACGGTGATATTCTCGATACGTTCCGAACTGAACGTGATGCAGTAAAGTCAATAGAAACAGCAATCAAGGAATTACTATAACATGAAACTGATCGCAGAATTTAACGAGCACAATGTACAGTGCCTCGTAGAAAAGAACGAGAACGGTGAGAAGTCTTATGTTATTGAAGGTGTATTTGCTCAAGCAGAACAAAAGAACCGCAACGGTCGTATCTACCCTAAGAAGGCGATGCAACGAGCGGTTGATAAGTATGTAGAAGAGCAAGTATCAAAGAATCGTGCAGTTGGCGAGTTGAACCATCCAGAAGGTCCAACCGTCAACCTCGACAAAGTTTCGCATCTCATCACTGACCTGCATTTTGAGGGAAATGATGTGATCGGAAAGGCATCAATATTAGATACTCCAATGGGCAAAATCGTTAAGGGTTTGCTTGAGGGCGGTGTCAATCTTGGTGTCTCAACTCGTGGAATGGGTAGTCTTGAGCAACGTGGCGGTGCCACGTATGTCGGAGATGATTTTGTTCTAAGTACAGTAGACATTGTACAGGATCCATCAGCACCGAACGCTTTCGTTAATGGAATCATGGAAGGTGTTGACTCTGTCTCTTATACACATCTCCGAGCCCACGAGACCTCTCTACATCTCGT
>OJCJ01000152.1_pt1:0-7500 | contig 14586 bp, 8 predicted proteins | sample 1591811 | NCBI WGS metagenome assembly OJCJ01 (sample SAMN05416758, study PRJEB24817) | seawater metagenome | isolation source: Sea water | place: Canada:Atlantic | collected 2013-07
GAGATGTAGAGAGGTCTCGTGGGCTCGGAGATGTGTATAAGAGACAGCTGAAAGAAGTGCCTGGCATCGAACGCGTAGTTACCTCGACAACGCGCGTCCCGCGCAGCGGCGAAGTCGACACCGTCGATTACTACTTCTTCGACAGCGACACCTTCCAAGCCAAAATTGACGCTGGTGCGTTTTACGAGTATGCCCAGGTTCACAACAAGCTCTACGGAACCCTCAAAAGTGAGGTGCAAGGCAAACTTGCTGCAGGGATCGACCTCTTACTAAATATAGATGTGCAAGGTGCCGCTCAAATGCGCGAGACCGCGCAAAACGACCCGCTGCTCAAGGGCAAAGTCGTCACCATCTTCATCATGCCCCCCACGATCGAAGTGCTAGCTACTCGCTTACGCGGACGCGCCACAGACGCTGAAGACGAGATCCAACGCCGCATGGCGGTCGCCGTGGAGGAAATGCAGTGTAGTAAGCACTACGACCACACGATCCTAAGTGGCACTCGTGAGGAGGATTTCGCTGCATTAGTGGCCATTTACGAAAGCACTCGCTAACTCTAAGGCAATTAAACGGGAGCAGAATACTCCCACTGCATTACAATTTATGCAGCGGAGGCCGCGCAAGCTGTAGCGGCAAGTGATTCCCACGTAAATCGACAAATAGCGGCGCTTTTTGAGCTTCGGCAAGAACAATAGCACTACCAATCGGGCAATTGAGAATCGGCGACTGGGTGCCAGATAGTACCTTACCAACGGACTTACCAGCGACGTCCACGACGGGGGTGCCCTCCCGAGCAATGCGGCGACCTTCGAGCTTAAAATGGACTACACGGCGCGGGACGCCCTTCTCTTTCTGTTCGGCCAGAGCGTTTTTACCAATGAAATCGGGTTTGTTCAGCTTGACCGTCCAATCGAGGCTAGCCTCAAGTGGCGTAATGCTATCACTGAGTTCGTGGCCATAGAGCGGGAGGCCTGCTTCAAGGCGCAGACTGTCTCGCGCACCTAGGCCACAAAGTTTGACCCCATACACCGCGCCTTCAACCAAAACCTGCTTAGCCAAAGACTCCGCCGCCTTTGGCGAGCTGTAGATCTCGAATCCGTCCTCGCCCGTGTAGCCAGTGCGGGCAATGCGGATCTTTTCGCCACCAAATGCTACAAGGCGATGCCAAAAGCGCTTAAGGTCTTTGACCTCCCCCAGGCCAATTGCTGTAAGGATCGCTTCGGCCTTAGGGCCTTGAAGTGCGAGTAAAGCATACTCGTCGGAATGATCCTCTATCTCGACCTCAAATCTCCAACGCTCGGCTTGCTTAAGAAACCAGCCAAAATCCTTCTCGATATTACTCGCGTTGACGCAGACAAGAAAGTCGTCGTTAGCCTTGCGGTAGATGATCAAGTCGTCTACCACCGTGCCATCGCTATTACACATTGGGGAATAGACCGCCTTGCCAATAGGTGCGTTGGTGACGGCATTGACCACGAGCCGATCCAGAAAGAGAGCTGCCTCACTGCCAAAAACATGAAACTCGCCCATGTGACTCACATCGAAGAGACCAGCCGCTTTACGCACGACTTTATGCTCTTCGAGAATACTCGTATATTGCACGGGCATATTCCAACCGCCAAAAGCGACGAAACGTGCACCTTGTTGGGAATGAAAATCGTGAAGAGGAATCTGTAATGCGCCAGCCATGGTTGAAAAATCGGTCTGTTAAAAAAGTGAAAGTGTCTAGTTTTTCGCAAAGAAACTTGCGAAGGCGATTGAGAAGACTTGACTGACAATCATAGTATTTACGAGCGGCACAAGTCTGGATCGTTCGTTTTACAGCATCTTTTTAAATACAGTTATGCCAAGTACACTAGCCGACCAGCGTGAGCACGCACGCCACTACATTCCTGCCAGCGAGATCGATATTCGAGCCATGCTCGACGTCATCGGGAAGGAGCGCCTCGACGATCTTTTCGACCACATCCCGGAAGATGTACGCTTCGCAGAAGCTGCTGATCTCCCAGAGGAGCTCGGATACGAAGAACTTAAAGTGCGGCTCGCCGAGATCGCATCGAAGAACCGTATCGGCACCAGCTTTCTCGGCGATGGTGTGCCTGACCTCGTCCCTTCGCCGGTGGTAGCGCCGATCTGTGACATTCGGAACCTAACAACGGCCTACACACCCTATCAACCCGAGCTAAGCCAAGGCACCCTCCTCGCGCACTGGATCTATCAATGCTCTATGGCACGCCTAACCGGATTCGAGGCGGTCAACGCCTCGCTTTACGATCGTTCCACATCGATTTACGAAGGCATCTGTGCCGCACTCCGCATGTGCCGTGGCAAGAGCGCAGCAATCATTCCCGAAACACTCTACCCTGGGGACCTAGAGGTACTCGCGACGCTCGCCAAAGGCACCGAAATCGAGCTTATCCGCGTACCTGCAAATGCGGAGACGGGCTTGATCGATCGCAAAGCGCTCGAAGCGGCCGCCAGCGAAGCCGCTGATAGACTCGCTGCGATCGTCTTCCCTCAGGTCAACACCTTTGGCCTCATTGAAGACGTCGACTCACTAGCCGATTTTGCCGCCGCCCGTGGGCTCAAAGCCATTGCCGTGATCGACCCTCTACTTCTGGCGCCCGGTGGGCTCAAAGCTCCCTGCGACTTTGGCGAAAACGGTGCCGACATCATCGTAGGCGAAGCCCACCACCTCGCGCTCGCGCCCAATTTCGGTGGCCCTGGCCTCGGGCTTTTCGGTGTTCGCTTCAGCAGTAAAGATCGTAACGGCGTGCGCGCAGCGCCTGGCCGATTCATAGGGAAAGCAAAAGATAGCTCCGGTCGCGAGTGCCGTGTCGGCGTACTTTCGACCCGCGAACAACATATCCGCAAAGACAAAGCCACTTCTAATATCTGCTCCAACCAAGCCTTTATCGCAACACTAGTCGGGGCAGCACTTCTCCATCGCGGCGACGAAGGCTTAGGACAAATCTTGGTCGAGCTGCGCGATAAATTAGCGACCGCTATCGCCCAATTGACACGCTTCGAAGGCGTCGAGCTGGCATTTCCTAATTCCATAAGTTACCATGAGGTGACCCTTAAGCTCTCGAAGCCTACCGAGGCCGTCTTCGCTGCTGCTAGACAATCAGGCGTCCTCGCGGGTGTCGATGTATCCACACGAATCGAAGGAGGACGTCAGCTACTAAAACTCTCTTTCTCCAATCGGGATCAGCCGCTCGACGGCCTCTTGGCCGCCTTCGAATCAGTCTTTGGAGCCCCGCAGAACCACTCACAATCGGTCCCTGAAGTTGCCGCCCAGCAGAAACGCCAAGTCGCCCCTGGTCTACCAAGCTACAGCGCCGAAGAAGTGATTGCCTACTACAAAGAGCTTGGGCACTTGAACGTCAGCCCCGATGACGGTTGCTATCCACTGGGCTCCTGCACAATGAAATATAACCCGAGAGTCAACGACTGGGCGGCAGCCTTGCCCGGGTTTACGGATCTTCACCCGCAAGCCCCAATCGAGGATTCGCAGGGCTGCCTCATGGTGCTCCACGAGATTCAAGAATGGTTTAAGGGCATTACCGGTTTACCCGGAGTCACCACCCAACCCCTCGCAGGAGCACAGGGAGAGCTTGTCGGTCTCAAACTCTTCCAAGCATACCACCGCAACAATTGCGAAAACCGTGATGTTATTCTGATTCCGCGCTCAGCGCATGGCACGAACTTTGCCACAGCCACCATGGCTGGCTTCGGCGGCAAACAGGGCAAAATCGTCTATCTCGAAGCCGATAACGAAGGCCGCGTCTTGAACGAAGACCTCGACTTGCGCATCGAAGAGTATGGCGAGCGTATTGCTGGTATCATGATCACCAACCCCAACACCTCGGGAATCTTCGAGACTTCCTTTAAGCAAATCGCCGAGAAGATTCACGCCCTTGGCGGCCTCGTTTACATGGACGGCGCCAATATGAATGCCATCGCAGGGTGGATCAACCTCAACGAGCTCGGCGTCGATGCGGTGCATAACAATCTACACAAGACTTGGACAATTCCCCATGGTGGAGGCGGCCCTGGCGATGCCATCGTCGCCGTTAGCGAAAAACTAATCCCTTTTCTTCCCGGCTATCAGATCGAGTTTGACGGCGATTCTTACACTCCAGTTAAACCCGAAAAAAGCATCGGCTCTTTTCATCGCCACTGGGGTAACTTTGCCCATAAGGTGCGCTGTTACGCCTATTTGCTCCGCCTCGGTCGCGAGGGCGTGCGCCGCATGTCGGCCATTGCCGTGCTCAGCGCCCGATACCTCCACGAGCAGCTGCGCGAAGACTACGCCACGCTGCCCACAGGCTCCGACGCTGAACCGCGCATGCACGAGTTTATTCTTACCTTAAAAACCGAAGACTTCGCCGCCCTTGAAAGTGTCGGCTTGCGCAAGACCGACGCCGCACCACGGATCGGCAAGCTCTTTCTCGACTTCGGTTTTCACGCGCCGACCGTTGCTTGGCCAGAGCCCCTCGGTCTCATGATTGAACCGACTGAGAGCTATAGTAAAGCCGAGCTTGACCGCTTCGCGGAAGCCGTCAAAGCGATCCTTCAACTAATTAAAGAGCATCCACAAGCCCTTATCAGTGCGCCTCACTTTACCTGCATCGACCGAGTTGAAGAAGTGGAGGCCAACCGCGATGTCTGCCTCTCCGAATCACTGGAAACCTTACCTATACTTAATGTAGCCCGCATACACTCCAGCGAACTGGCAAAAATGACCGTCGGCGAGATCTATGCAAAGATCGTTGAAGCCATTGAACTACCTGTCGCTTAAAGACTCGCCCTCATAGATATACCGGCTTTGCTTGCTGATATGGGATCCGAAATCATCTTCATCATTGCTCTAATCATCGCGGTGGCGTTGGTCTATTGGATTGTTCTAAAAAGCTCGGCCGAAAAAATCGCCACTCAATACCAGCTTCTAGCTGCGCGTTTCGAGCTAGAACTCAACCAGTCTACCTCGAAAATGAGAGGTTTTATCCGCCCCGAGCCTTCGGTCTACGGCAGTTATCGGGGCCGCGAAATGTCCATTTCCGTCCCTGGGAAGGGTCTGCAAAACACCCGCCAAATAGAGAGTGTGCTCAAGTTAGAGCTTAAAGGCAGCCCGCTGAGCGCCCAACTAACCACCGCTGGCCCACTTGGTGGTCTACGCCAGCGAGATAGCCGCGGCCAAACTCGATGGAAGAGCGGCGACGAGCGCTTCGACCAAACAGTCGACGTGCGTACCGATCAAGGAGGGGCACTTGCTGCACTACTAACTGAAGGGCGCCGCATGTGGCTCACTAGTAATTTGAAAAGATCTAAAGCGACACTCTACATCGGCGGCGACAATCTCGCCTATGCCAAACTCGGTTTGATCGCGAATGAAGACACTCGTAAGGATTTTGAAGCGGCTGCTGAATTTTTATGTGATTTAGCTGAATCAGTTGAAGCCTAGTTCAACACAAGGGTTAACGCACCGTTCGCTCATTAAATATAAGCTACATAGCCGGTAGCATGTCTTGGCAGTCAAATGCCTAGTCGACTGGCTGACTCTTAGCTGCGGGATCTTCTGGCTCAACCATAATGATTGGTTCCTTCTCTGGGCGAGGCAGTGTTTTAACGGAGAGTTTGAGCAGTTCTTCACCCCGATAAACTTCCACTGGGGTGAATTGATTGGCCCTCGTAAAAAAGAAAGCTCCCGGGACGTCGAAGACGTCCTTAATTGAGCGACCCGCAATCGAAGCAAGCTGGTCGTCTTTCTTCAGACCCGCCTGCGCAGCTGGAGCACCTGTAAGCACTTTCGATATATAGACGCCGTTACTGTCATCCGCATGCAACTTAGTTGTCACCTCAAACCCCATCCACCCATGTATGATGTGGCCGGAAAACATAAGGTCGTCACGTACACGCACAAGCGCATCGACAGGTAGAGAGAAGGACCCATTTAATTCGGTTATTGAGGCCACTGACATGCCGATGAAGCGACCATTCAAATCAAGAATTGGGCACCCTCCCTGACCCCCATCGACAGCAATCGAAGTTCGTATGTAGCTGGTTGGAAAAACTTTATTGCCCAATTTTCTCTCCACCCCGGTAAAAAGACCCATCACTGGAGTCGGCTCGAAATCAAGCGGCGAGGTAATCGCAATCGCAATCGAACCCACTGGAGGCAATGCCTGCGCCGCATCGAGCTTAATGATCGAAAACTCTGTTGGCGGTTCCAGCACGCGCAGTACCGAGACATTAGTCTGGCGATCATGACCGACAGACTCAGTCGCATAGGGCTTACCTTGGTGCTCGATCCAAACTCGGCTCGCGCCAGCCGCGCGACTGGCGCTCACTAAAACATGGCCTTCTTTGCTGATAAAAAACCCCGTGCCGACTCGCAACAGGACTTGTTGCTTTCCGTCAACCTCGTCACCTGTATAGGCAGCTTTGACTCTAACGATCGCTCCTTTATTTTGCTCATACACTTCGAGGAGCCGCTCCTGCAAGGCCAGCGCTTCAGAACTATTAGCCGAGGCCACACTAACAATAGAGGCAGCAAAAAAAACAATCCAAGCAAAACAGGTGCGCATCACGGTTGATAGAACTATGGGCAAAGTTAGCGCTCTAGTAGACTAAAGTAACTGCTAGACCTGTGCCTGCGAATGGAGCTGTGTCCATCATATAAACGTCGCGGTCATATGATGCGACTTCAAAGCTATCAGGTGCATATTCATTCGCATAGCCCGAATCTGTAATTGAGCCTGATATCGCCTCAATCTGGTAGTCGGGAGTAAGGATTGAATCTAAATCTTCTAAATCAGACATGACCACCTCAACGACTTGTGGCGCATTCACAACTGCGACTTGAGCAAATTGAGCTTCGTTACTAGAGGGAGCGGTCGTGTTAACAAATGCTGGACGAACCACCATCATAGCAAGAAACGCTGCTGCAGCGCCGACAGCGGCGGTCTGCGCAATACGTCCGGATAAGCCACGAAGCGCTTGCACATACCAAGGATCCTTCTTAACCAAAGTTTGCAGCATACGCTGGTGCAACTCACGATCGAACGTGTTCCAGAAAGCTTCGCTAGGGCGTTCTGCACGCTTGAGGCGAAGCAAATCTTCGACTTTCACTTCTTTGTCTTGGGCGTTGTTTGTATCAGCCATATGTAATCTGGTAGTTAGTAAGGAGGCGGATGTTGTTTACGCGATGTAGTCTTGTAGGTAAGACTGGAGTTGTTGTTTGGCGTAGTGAAGGCGGGAGCGGACTGTTCCGGTAGATGTTTTTGTAATTTCCGCAATCTCAGCGTGCTCTAAACCTTCAATTTCATGTAAAATAATGACAGACCTATGCTTAAGAGACAACTTTTGGAGCGCATCGTTCAATTTTTCCTGTAATTCGCCGACTAATGCACCCTTTTCCGAGCGGTTATTGGCAGTCAAACGCTCAAATATCTCTGAGTTCGATACTTCTTCGTCGATTTTTTCGTAGCTAATGAA
>OJCJ01000153.1_pt1 | contig 14558 bp, 21 predicted proteins | sample 1591811 | NCBI WGS metagenome assembly OJCJ01 (sample SAMN05416758, study PRJEB24817) | seawater metagenome | isolation source: Sea water | place: Canada:Atlantic | collected 2013-07
GAGAGGTCTCGTGGGCTCGGAGATGTGTATAAGAGACAGTTATTGTAACAATTTCAATTACTTACAAGTTTATTTATTTTTTTCTTGCATAGGGTTTAAAAATGGTCATAATGGAGCTTATCGAGAATTTACCTTTTAGGGATGTCGCTACCGCCAATTTAGGAAAGCCCCCAATAATTAAATAAGAGGTTTAGAGGGTTTAGTTTTATCCATATCGAGATACATTAGGGTTTTTCTCAATCTTATACCTTAATGACATACTAGATTGAGATTAATATTTAGGGATTTAATTTGTTAAATATTTTTAGGCTAACGTTATTATAACTTGAATTAACAAGTTGGAGAGGAACATTGATGTTCCATAGTAGAAAAAACACTTGAGATCAGTAGCTGTGCGGTGTTGACGTTAATATTTAAAAAGTGGTTTTTACCTTTAAGGTTTTTATGGTTGTTCTTTATGCTATCAATTCTCTTTTACTTGTGGATACAAGACGAACGTCAGTTAATAGCGGCGAGCTTCAAAACCAGAGACGGGGGAAGTGTGTTTAGTTCCTTGTTGGGTGATACGTGAAACACAAGATTTATTTTAGACTAGGTTTTACTTTATCTAAGTTGCGCCAACGCAATTATGCTTTTTTGCATAGGATAAAGTTTAGCCTAATAAATCTCAATTCTTGGGGTTTATTATTTAAACTTTAAAAAGGAAAAAAACTATGTCTAAAATTGTAACAAAAATATTTAAAGCTAATGAAATTGATACAGCTATTTTGAAAGTTGCAGATAATGCAAAGTCATTACAGCAAAAAATTCATAACCTTGCTATTTCAACCCTTAAAATTTGGCATGATGGTGGCGATTGTCACATTGCTATAAGTCGTCTTAATGCTTTACAAGAAGCAAGCCCATACCATGCCAATGCTTTTTCTAAGTGGATTGAATTATCAATTCCAAGTATTGAATGGTCAAAAGAAAATAAAGTTTGGTTTATCCATAAGGACAACGGCAAGTTGAAAGGTAAAGCATTTATGGCCGCAAGGGATTTACCATTTTGGAAAGTAAAACCCGCAACTGTACCGCAACCGATTGATCTTAATGCTTTACTTGAAACACTTATTAAACGTGTAGAAAGTCGTATGGATAAGCCCGTCGAAGGCGATGTTATAAATGTAGCGGCAATTAAATTGCTACGCCAAGCCCGTGATCTTAAAGCGGCATAATATAAATGAATATTAATTAGCACCCTATGTAATTGCGTAGGGTGCATTTTTATATTCAACTATAGGAAAGGGAATATAATATGAGTAGTAGACAACAAAGAATTGCCGCTGAAAACAGGGCTAAATTTATGGAAAGACTAGCTTGGTTTTTTCTTTTACTAATTGCCTTTATGATGGGCGTTGTGGTGGGGGATTTATTATTATGAATTATGTTTTGTGTGGTTGGTATGAGACCGAGTTTGGACTAGAGGTTTTTGAAGTTGAAGGTCTAGACCTAGAAGCATGTGTGGCACAAGTAAGCCATGACTGTGATGATTTTGGCCATACCGATATGGAATTAAATGGTGGTGTTGGTACGCCTGATTATGATGTTACATCTAAAGTTATTGAAATGGTGTGTGCATTATGAATAGGGATAGCTTTAATCAATGGTTAGATACATGCCCCACTGATGGTTGGCGTGTGGTGTCGGATACCTACGGCTTCATTCATGTGGCCTATGGTATTGAAGAGAACTATGAATGGGTGGAGGAATCCTCATGGTCTCAATTTAAATTAGCAACACTATGGTTTTTGTTTGGTGGTGTTGTATCTTTAGGCGTGTTCAGTATGTTTATATCGTTCATGTCTTGGTGGTTAATGTGATAACGAAAGGAATAATATGACTAGTTTTATTTTAGATTGGTGGAATTTAATAATGGATCACGAAAGAAATCCATTGTCTAACATCAAAGATTTAAGGGTGCGGCATTTAGTTATGCAGATACTCGCATGGATGTGGTGTATTGTATTCACTGCAATGACTGGTACGTGGATGTATCTAGGGGTTAATATACTATTCCATGCACTGTTTTTATGTGCTATCTTTATAACTGTATCAGTATTTGAAGCGGCTAAACGTAAGCCTCAAATCTTTTATACCCTACGAGGTGAAGGAGGAGAACACGAGTAACTAAAATTATAATAATTGTAAAACGAAAGGAATAAATATGAGTTATAATATTGTAAAGGTTAATGAGGAGTTGGCTATCAATAGTACAACTATGCCTGATGTTATGGAGAGCATTATGAATATGCCTCTATATACTGCTATAAATGTACCTGATGAGGACATGCTGATAGAATATAATAATCCTGTCGGTGCTTATGTCACAGTAGAGGACAAAAAGTTCAGGGTTATTTTTGGTAGTGACCCACAGCTCAATGGCTTTGTGGTCAAGCGTATCATGGATACAGTACACAGTGACCCTGTTGTACATGCTTGGGGTGATTGGACACTTAGGGGTAGGCGTAGTGACATGAACCTTGTTCGGTGGTTGCGTGATCAGATAGGTTATGTACCTGACCCTGTGTTGATGCAGTGTGCTATGCCTTTGAGGTATGATCTATTCGACCCTATTGTATCTAAGAAAAGACATGGCTACATAGGTATAGTTCAGAACTCTGACAAGCATAAGGCTGACCTACATACACCTATGAAACCTGGCAAAGCTATTGCTACAATGTGTCCAGAGATAGAACCTAAGAACCTTGATAGGATAGTCACTGAATTCCTTGATGCCTATGCACATAGAGAATACATCATCAAGACATCAAGTAAGCCTGATGACTTTCGTAAGGTGTATACAGGTGAGATGGTCAGTACACAGAACATAAACACCACCAATACATACAAGTCACTGGCCTCTAGTTGTATGAGGTATACCTTTGATGATGGTGATGGCCCGATGAACTTAAAGATGCATCCAACAGAGGTCTATGGCTCTGGTGATTTCAATATCATATGGGTTGAGGACAGTCAGGGTAGGATTGGTGGACGTGTGGTTGTCTACATGAAACATGGCTCAGGTAAACCACAACCATCTTATATCTATGGGGCTTGTCAACAAGCATTAGACATGCTACAAGATCATCTGGAGAGTATAAATGCAATACATACTAGTCAATCTGAATGGGATGGTGGTAAGTTATTAGCTATCAAAGACTATGATACTCAGGCTTACATCGGCCCATACCTAGACCTAGAGCCTAGAGCATTAGATGTTCAGCTATTACCTGATGGTACTAAAGATGCTGAAGGTAATCCAAACACCAAAGAATACTTAGTGATAGATCATAATGGTGAGCTTGATGCCAATGGTTACTGTGGTGTATATCAAGGTGATAGATATACCTGTGGTAACTGTGGAGATGGAGTACCTGAAGATGAATCACGTTACTCTGAGTATACTGGTGAGAACTATTGCGATTGCTGTTTTCATGACACTCACTTCTATTGTGATTGGTCTGAAGAATACTACCATAATGACGAACACCTTACAGTCTATAGTCTTAATGGTAATGGTCTAAAGATTTCACAAGATGTACATGAGAATTGTGATGGTTATGTATGGTGTGAACGTGAGTCTGAGTATTGGGATGTTGATGATGTATTCCACATCGAGTGTGAAGACATATGGGTAACAGCTAAGACCTTTGAAGAAGATTACTTCAGCTCTGATTGGGATGGAGAAGTATACCCTAATTCTGAGGCTTGTCTGACTGACGATGGTGAGACTGCATGTAAAGATGAGATAGATGAATTTAACGCAAACAACTGTGATACCCAATCATATGAATTAGGTAATGATGGTGTATATAAATTAGTAAATAAGGAAATATAATAATGAAAATTAAATTAGTAGAAATGTTGCAGTACATGCGACCAGAGGGATCAAACACGCAGAAGAATTTCTGTCTTGAGTATCTCGAACCTGTGTTCGGTAAGCCTGACACCTATGGTAATTACATACATCATGTAGGTGTTAAGCCACGTATATGTTTTACCTCACACCATGACACAGTACACAAGGCTGAAGGTATGCAGAAGGTAGTTGTCAATGACAACATCATAACTGTAGCTGACCCCAAGGTATCAAGCTGTCTCGGTGCTGATTGTACAACAGGTATATGGCTAATGCTTAACATGATTAGTGAAGGTGTTGAGGGTACATATGTAGTACATGCAGCTGAGGAGATAGGTTGTCAGGGTAGTAAGGCATTGGTGTATGACAATCCAGTGTGGTTAGATCATACTGATGCTGTTATATCTTTCGATAGGTATGGCACTAAGTCTGTCATCACACACCAGATGGGTATGCGTACTGCATCTGATGCCTTTGCCAAGTCATTCTCTGATGCACTCAACATGCCACAGCTAGTAGCTGATGATGGTGGTTCTTATACAGATAGTAATGAGTATGCCGACATCATCTCTGAGTGTACTAACATCAGTGTAGGTTACTATAGTCAGCACACAACCAAAGAAACACAGAGCTTAGTTCATGCAGAGCTATTGCTTACTCACCTATTGCAAGCTGACTGGACTAAGATAGTTGCTGAACGTGACCCTTCAGTACACGAATCAATATACAAACCTTATTCGTACAAGGATTACAGGTACTTAGAAAGCTTTGATCATGATACATCAGAAGACTTGGTTAACCTAGTGTTAGATTATCCTGATAGAGTTGCTGATATGCTAGCTAACTATGGGTTTACAGCTGAGGAAGTGATGAAAGAGTGTAACATCTCAGCTGATTACTTTACCAATGACTATATTGGTAGTCGTTATATGTGACACGTTGTCACAGTGGGTTGATTAATTCTAAATAGTATGTATTTTATAGTACTTAAAGTATACTTAAAGTAACTTTAGGTTTCTATTAATACTTATAAATAATAATACTTAAAGTAACTTAAAGTAAGGACAGACATGAAGTATACAACTAAGACTAGTCGTAAGAGTGGCGGTACGTCTTGGGTATTTAAACCACCACAAGATGCAGTGTCAGCAGGTATAGTTAAGTCTCAGACATTCAGAGATGGACGTACTGCAAGGGTAGAGATACCCAAGCTACTAGATAGGATAGATGCCTTTCGTAAAGGTGAGTTAGTAGCAGGTGATATAGGTAAGTTATCTAACCTTAATCAAATCGTAGCTCACTACCTTAGAACTAAGCACTTTAATTCTTTGTCGTACAACACACAGAATAATTATCAATACAATCTAAAATCTATTTGTCGTACAGAAATATATGGTAAAGAGTTTGGTAGCTTTAGAGTTGATAGAATAACTACACCAGTATGTACTGAAGCCTATGATACATGGGAAGAAGTTGTAAGTATTAATAGTGCTAATGAATACAGTAGAGTACTGTCTATGATAATGAACTACTGTGTATCGTTAAGGATTGTTAACTATAACCCTGTCACTCATGTTAATAAGAGATCACACGAGACACGTTCAGTTGTATGGAGCAATGAACATGTTGAGAAGTTCTGTGATATAGCCTTCTCTGAATTCAAGTATAGAAACATAGGCCTATCAGTACTCATGGCATACGAGTGGGGTCAACGTCCTATTGATATCTATACTCTCAAGTGGGACAACATACACTTTGATCTGAGTATGGTAAAGATAAAACAAAGTAAACGTGGTGCTACTGTTGAGCTACCATTAGAAGAACCTCTCACCTCTATGTTAGTAGACCAGAAGAATGATTGGGGCTTCCAAGAATATGTAGTACCCTTTCAGCGCCCCTCAGATGGTGCTTACAGGCCGTTTAACCATTCCTCTAGTGGTATACTAATCAGACAGATCAAAGCCCTCTCTGGCATACCTAATGAGCTACGTGTGGGTGATCTTAGAAAGACAGCCATCAATCAGATGATTGAGAGTGAGATAGATCACCTTGCAATCATGTCTGTAACTGGACATAAGAATGTGGCAAGTCTTAACCCATATGTTAAACACAATCTAAAGACAGCTAAGTCTGCATTAAGTAGGAGGAATAAAGAATGATGTTAGATGATAAACCAGAGTATGATATTACAGTAGAAGACATCGACAAAATTATAGAAGATGAACAGAAAAAATCTATTCAACTTGAAAAAGAATGTTATCACAAAGATATATACTCTAATCCACATGACCGAGAGATTACTAGGTTACGTACTTTGAGATCTTTTGTTAAACTAACTAGCCATTGGGAATGGTATGGTAATGGTACTATAATACTTGAAGATAGAATTGTATATGCTTTATGTAGTGGCAAGTGGAGAAACATACATAATAATAAATGGTATCTAAGTAAGGGTGCTGAAGATTTTTATAAGAGATATTTAAAAGGAGAAAAATAATGGACGTACAAGATAGATTAAAATTAGCTCACCTCTCAGTATGTAAAGTTGAGAATGAAAGGATGCGTGAAGTATTCAACATGAGAACCTATAAAGAAGGTGATCAATGGACTGCTCAAAGAAACAGGCAAGCAACAGGAGCAGAGGGTGGTAGACAGAAAAACCTTAAGCGACTTTGGGTTAAAGAAAGGACATTGTAATGCAAGTAATAAAATCAATCTACATTGACCATATGGGTAGTGATTTATCTATAGTCAATGCGGCAAGAGTTAGCTATGGTAAAAACCATGATAGCTTTGATGAAGATAAGGATGCCAAGCTAATACGTTTCCTTGCTAAACATAAACACACATCACCATTCGGTCATGCCTTTGCTACCTTCCATGTAATAGCACCAGTGTTTGTTGCACGTCAGCTAGTAAAGCATAAGTTCCTACGTTGGAATGAGATCAGCCGTAGGTATGTATCAACAGAACCTAAGTACTTTGAGCCTACAACATGGCGAGCTAGGGTGCATGATAAGAAGCAGGGTAGTAGTGAGAGTACTATTATAAGCGACATACACATTAGTACTACGTTAGACTATGTTGTGTCTTTATATAAACACTTACTTGACTCTGGTGTATGCGAAGAGCAAGCACGTATGGTATTACCACAGAATACTATGACTGAATGGTATTGGAGTGGTAGCCTCGATGCCTTTGCTGATATGTGTAAGCTAAGGTGTAGTAAAGATACACAGTACGAAACACGTACAGTTGCTAATCAAATTAATACTAAGATGTCTGAACTATTCCCAGTATCATGGAAGGCATTGACAGATGTTCACAGTTGAATTTGAAAAGGATTACTCTGTCGTCACAAGTATGGATGAACAGAATAATCATGATGATATACAGATGTATCTTGAGAACAACGGTGTTGTTTTCTTGAGACAGTATGTAGAAGAAATAGATACACATCAAGTGATTGAAATATCTTATAAACAATTACTTGACTTGTGGACATCTATGAGGCAGACTGAAGGTCTATTTAAATTGGAACTAATCGGAAAGGAAAAGCTATGAAAAAATCACAGCACCAATTAATAATCAATCATTTAAAAAGTACAAAGGGTATTACAGTACGTGAAGCTATGATTGATTACAGTATCAGTAGTCTTAGTAAACGTATACAAGAGCTACGTGAACAAGGCTTTGACATACTAAGTGTCAAGAAGAAACACCCTATCACAGGTCAACGTTATGTACGTTATATATTGGAAGGAGATAATGCATGAACTTATATATCTATCCACCAGTAATCATGTACCTACTAGGCATGATACTTGTTATAGGAATGTTTGAGTCAATGGATGACAACAACAAAGGTACACTCAAGCTATCAGTTGTCTGGCCTTTCGTTGCCATCTGGTTGATGTACGAGATGATAAGGGATATGACTTATGGCAATAGGAGATAACCCACATCTAGCTTGTCCTTATACAGAGTGTGGTTCAAGCGATGCATTTAATTGGAATGATGATGGCTATGGTCAATGTCATTCCTGCAGTAGATCATATCCATCTAAGGATATGTCACAAACATATGATTGGGTTAAGCAGGAGTACCCACTCAAGGAAAGGAGAAAGCCTATGGAAATACCCGTAACGGGTGGAACTTACAATGGCATCAGGTCTATTGACGCTGATGTCTGTGAGCTTTTTGGAATACAATTACAGACTGGTGGTAAAGGTGAAGCAGTTAGGTATGCGTACAAGTACCCACACACAGTCAAGTATAGACTAGTATCAGATAAGTCTAAGACGTGGACTAAAGATAGAGGTATGGGTATGAATCATTTGTTTGGGCCAGAGTTTAACTCAGGTTCAAGTAAACGTATCTACCTTACTGAAGGTGAGTTTGATGCGGCAAGTCTATATCAAATACTAGGTAAGACATTCCCAGTTAAGTCATTGCCTAGTGCATCTATTGGTGAGAAGTTTATCAAGCACAACCACATCTATTTATCTTCATTCAAAGAGATCATCTATGCAGGTGAGCTTGATGATGCAGGACGTAGAGCTGCAGATAAACTATACTCTGCATTCCCTGATAAGTTCTGGTATGTACCGATGTCTAAGCACAAGGATGCCAATGACTTCTTACAGTCAGGTGATGCTGATGATCTAATGTGGGCGGCACGTAAGCCTCAACGTTACTCACCAGAAAACTTCTTCTGTTCTGATCAGGATGTAGAAGATGCTATCCTTAACGAGAACCCCTATGAGTATGTACCTACAGGTCATACAGGTCTTGATGATAAGATCAGGGGTATGGTCAAGGGTGGTATTACATTTATCAAAGCACCGAGAGGTACTGGTAAGACAGAGGTGATACGTTACTTCGAGACAGGTCTACTACGTGATGAAGAAAGCCGTGTTGCTTTGCTACACATGGAAGAGATGAAGTCTACCACCTACAGATCAATGGCTACCTATCAGTTAGGTATCAATGTTAGAACTAAGGATGATGCTAAAGAAAACAATGTGTCTGAACAAGATGTTATCACCGCCGCTAAGGAGATGACGAAAGGTGAACGTACTATTATCTTTGAGATGATGTCGCATGATGATCCACTAAAGCTACTAGATTACATACGCCTTGCGGCTACTGTGTATGGTGCAGGGTTTATCTTCATTGACCATGTACAACGTCTTGCTTACTTGTCTAGCTCTGGTGTTGATGGTGCTACAAGTGTACTTACTACACTAGGTTCACGAGCCGCACAGTTAGCCAAGGAGTTAAACATTGGTGTGATCTTTATATCACAGGTGAATGATGATGGACGTACAAAGTATGCGGCTTCACTAGAAGAAGAAGCAATCATTTGTATTAAGATTGAACGTGATGTTGAGACTGAAGATGAGGTGCTACAAAATACCACAAACTTTATTGTTGACAAGAACAGACCATTCGCTAAGTTAGGACATGCAGGTTCAGTGTACTACGATCCAGAGACTACGATCTTATCTGAAGATGCACCATATGATAGGAGTGAGATTGCGGCATGATAGTATTCGATGTAGAAGCTGATAACCTTTTGGAAGATGCTACTAAAATACATTGTCTATCTTATACTGCTGATGGCTCTAGCCCTGTAACTCTATTCAAGTATGATGATATGCGTAAGCTATTATTATCTCAACAAGGATTGATTGGCCACAATATAATTGGCTATGACATACCCTTACTAGAGAAGTTACTTGGTATAAAGATAAAGGCTAGACTGTTTGATACCTTACCTATGTCTTGGGTTCTCAACTACAACAGACCTAAGCATGGTCTTGATAGCTTTGGTGAGGACTTTGGTATACCTAAACCTGTGATAGATGATTGGAAAAATCTTACTCAAGAAGAGTATGCCCATCGTTGTTCAGAGGATGTCCGTATTAACTGGGCATTATGGTGTAACTTACTTAAACGTTTTAAGTTTATCTATGACGACAATATGTTACTAGATAAATTCTTTAGATACTTAGAGTTCAAGATGCGTTGTGCTTCATCAGCTGAACAGGTTGGTTGGAGACTTGATAAAGCTTTAGCTGAGTCTAGTATTACAACACTGATTGAACAACAAGAGTCTAGGGTTCAAGAGCTTAAGACTGTTATGCCTAGACGTAAGGTCATGACAATCAAACGTAAACCTAAAGTCTGTTTCAAGAAGGATGGTAGCCCATCTTCTCATGGACAGAAATGGTTTGATCTATTATCAGAACACAACCTACCTAACCATCATGACGATCCTATTTCTGTCGTCAAAGGTTGGGATGAACCTAACCCTAACTCTTCTGAGCAGGTTAAAGATTGGTTGTATTCTCTAGGTTGGAATCCTTGTACGCATAAGTATGTCAAGGAAGATGATGGTAGTGAGAGAACCATACCTCAAGTACGTAAGGATGGTGAGCTTACTGATTCAGTTAAGCTACTAACAAAGACTAACAACTCTGTCTCTGTCCTTGATGGCCTTACTGTGATACAACACAGGCTATCTATCTTCCAAGCATTCGTTGAGTGTGAACGTGATGGATACGTTAAGGCAGGTATTGCAGGTCTTACTAACACCTTACGCTTCAAGCATAGGAAGCCATTAGTAAATCTTCCAGGTGTTGATAAGCCTTGGGGTAAAGAGATACGTGGTTGTTTGATAGCAGACAAAGGTTATGTATTGTGTGGTGCTGATATGACATCCCTTGAGGATACAACTAAGCGTCATTACATGAAGCCTTACGATCCAGAGTATGTAGAAGAGATGTCTAAGGAAGGGTTCGACCCTCACCTTGACCTAGCTAAACATGCTGGAGCTGTTACACAAAGACAGATAGATGATCACAACTCAGGTAAGACTTCACTCAAGTCTTTACGTAAGAACTATAAGGTGGTGAACTACTCTGCTACCTATGGCGTTGGCGCACCTAAGCTATCACGTACTACAGGTATGCCAGTGTATGAAGCTGCAGCTCTTTTGTCTGCTTATTGGGATAGGAATTGGTCTGTCAAAGCCTTCTCTGAATCTCAGAAGATACGAAAGATAAACGGTGAGATGTGGGTACAGAATCCAGTCAGTAAGTTCTGGCATAGTCTTCGATATGAGAAGGATGTATTCTCTACACTCAATCAATCTACAGGTGCTTACTGCTTTGATAAGTGGGTGGCATACTACATGACGAAACGTCCCAATATACTTGGGCAGTTTCATGACGAGTCAATTAACCAAGTAAGGATAGGTGATGAGAGTGATCATACTGCAACACTTATTTGGGCTATTGAAAAAGTTAACCAAGAACTCAAATTAAATGTTGACCTTGGTATTGACGTACAGTACGGTAATACGTATAGTGAAATACATTAATCAAAAATGGAGGTCAGTAATGGCTACAAGAAAAGTAAAATTAACAGGCATCGGTGAGTGGGCAAAGGTCTTCACTCAGAACCGTGATATGCAAGGATACCAAGGTGCTTATGAAGCATGTGGTGGTGCATGTACTATAGATGTTATCTTAGATGAAGATAATATGATGGCACTAAAGGCATCTCGTTCTATTAAGAAAGGTTCACCTGATCTACAAGGCAGGGGACACAAGGTAAAGTTTGTACGTAAGTTTGACACAGGACGTGACTGGGACAGTGGCGCACCTGTAGTTGTTAAGGCAGATGATACAGCTTGGGACTATGAGTTAGATGGAACTATTGGTAATGGTTCTACAGTAGAAGTATTACTATCAGTATATGACACTAAGATGTCAGGTATTGTTGGAACACGTTTAGATAAGGTTAAAGTATTGGAGCATGTTGAATATGTTCCAGACTCAGATGATTCTCCTCCATCTGATACCCAATCTGAACCTGTAGCTGGGAACGAGGTACTGTTCTAGGCACAACTTGTGGGGTAGGTGTTTCCTTTCCTTTCTTCCTACCCCACTTTTTAACTGAGGAGTTAATATGAAAAATATAAATACATTAATAAAAGATCTTGAAGATGTTCTCTTAGGAGTAGGTGGTTGGAATGAAGCCATTAGCTCTGAGATGGGTAAGGCTGTATCAGACACAGCTCTTGCAAGATTTAGTAAACCCCAAGCACCAAGAGGATACTTATCCTTGTCTGGTGTGGGTACAGACTGCGACAGAAAGTTGTGGTATAAAGTTAATAAAGCTGAAGAAGGTATTAAACTCAAGGCTGAGAAGTACTTGATGTTCTTCTATGGCGACATGATAGAAGAGCTAATACTAGCAATGGTCAAAGCATCTGGTCATTCGTGTGAAGGTATGCAAGATAAGTTATCTGTGCATGGAATTAAAGGACACCGTGATGCAGTCATAGATGGTATGACTGTAGATGTTAAGACAGCTAGTCCATTCTCATTCAAGAAATTTAAAGAAGGTAAGCTAAGAGAAGAAGATCCATTTGGATATGTGTCTCAGTTGTCGTCCTATGTTTATGCAGGTAAAGAAGATCCACTTGTAACTAATAAGAATGAAGGTGCATTCCTTGTTATCAATAAGGTTACAGGTGAGATGTGCCTTGATAAGTATGACTTCAGTAAAGAACTAAAGACTAAGAAGAAGGATATGTTATATGCTAAATCTTTGGTTGCAGGTAAAATACCTGACGAACGTATATCACCAGTACCTGCCAGCAAAACTAGCCCTAATACTAAGCTAGCTAGGGCATGTACCTTCTGTGATTTTAAAAATCTTTGTTGGCCTAATGCACGTAAGTTTCAATACTCTTATGGTATCGAGTACTTAGTACATGTTGAGAAAGAACCTAATGTAGAGGAAGTCTTTGATGTCTAGATCAGGCAAAGCTAAAGGTAGAACTGGTCAGCAAGAAGTCAGGGATAAGTTACTTGAAACATTCCCTGAGTTTGAGGCAGATGATATTAAGTCTACAGTTATGGGCGACACAGGTGAGGACATACAGTTGTCTCCTGCCGCACGTAAAGCAATGCCTATTACAATAGAAGTTAAGAGGCGTAAGTCTGGGTTCAAGACTGCGTATGGTTACATAGATCAAGCAAGTAATCATGCCAAGGGTGAGCCTGTAGTTTTTTATAGATCCGATAGACAACCCTGGATTGTTATGATAAGTATAGATCATTACATGGAGCTATTAAGGAACTGGAAGAAATGAGTATAAAAATTTGGGGTATTATATCAGGCCCAACAGCCAGAGAAGATACCCCTGAGAGTGACGACTGGCCTGATGATGCTAATTATAGTATCGTATGTAGGGCAGAGGCGCATGATGAAGTCTTTGATGGTAACTTTTACTTCGAAGAGTTTGAAGATGCATATGAATGGGCATCCTATTTCTATGATAGTATAGAGCCTCTAATAATAACAGGATATGGAAATGATTCTTGACTTATACACCATATTGAATATAACTAGGAGCTTTCACTTTGCTTTTTGAAGTAAGCCTAACTATTAAAGTTGATCCAAGTGCTAACTTTTTAGAGGTCGACCCAAGCTATACTCTCGCTGTGATAGGTGAGGTAATCGAAGATTGTCTATATGATATAGATGATATAAATGTAACTGACTGTGAGGTAAAACAGCATGACTAAAATAACTATTGACGAACAAGAGTTTGATACTAAAGATTTTACAGATACACAAAATGAGATTGTGTCTATCTTAAACTTAGGTCAAAACTCTATCACACTTATTGACCACATGGGACAATGTGTAAGGGCTATTCAAAATATGAAGACTAATGAACTTAAAGATTCATTAGGCATTGAAGATAAACCTGAAGATAAAAAATAATAATATAAAACAAAGGAAAGAATATGGCTATTGGCTTTAGAGAATACCAAAGAAAAGCTGTAAGCTTTGCTATCTATCCTGCAACCCACAAAGTCCTATACCCTACGTTGGGGCTTTGTGGTGAAGCTGGTGAAGTAGCTGAGAAAGTTAAGAAGCAAGTACGTGATGGTACTTTTAACAGGCATGAGGTTGCTAAAGAACTAGGAGATGTTCTGTGGTATCTAAGTAATCTTGCAAACGATATAGGGTATAACCTAGATGAGATTGCAGATATAAATATTGAGAAGCTTACGAGCCGACAAGATAGAAATAAAATCAAAGGGTCAGGAGACAATAGATGAACAATGCATTACCAACCGACTATCAATCATTTATACACAAGTCACGTTATGCACGTTGGCTTGATGATGAAGGTCGTAGGGAAACATGGAGTGAAACAGTAAGTCGCTACATGAAGAACCTTGTACGACCAGCGTTAGGTGATAACCCTAAGCAGATAGCTGAGATTGAACAAGCAATACTAGGACTAGAAGTCATGCCTTCTATGAGGGCATTGATGACAGCAGGTCCAGCTTTAGCTCGTGACAATACAGCAGGTTATAACTGTTCGTATCTAGCAGTGGATGACATCAAGTCTTTTGATGAGGCTATGTTTATCCTATTGTGTGGTACAGGTGTAGGCTTCTCTGTTGAACGTCAGTCAGTACAAAAATTACCAGAAGTACCTGAGAATATGTACAACAGTGATACAACTATTGTTGTCAAAGATAGTAAAGAAGGTTGGGCTAAGTCACTACGTCAAATGATTGCACTACTGTATAGTGGTGAGATACCTAAGTGGGATGTATCT
>OJCJ01000162.1_pt1 | contig 14097 bp, 24 predicted proteins | sample 1591811 | NCBI WGS metagenome assembly OJCJ01 (sample SAMN05416758, study PRJEB24817) | seawater metagenome | isolation source: Sea water | place: Canada:Atlantic | collected 2013-07
GTGGGCTCGGAGATGTGTATAAGAGACAGGAGCCACCATTACCGTCACTACTATTAGCAGCGTTAGCTTCGTTTACGGTGTCGAATATTTTGTTACCTTCGCTATCAAATAATTTTGTTGCTTGTTCTTTATCATAAGCACTTAAACCTTCAGTAGATTTTCCTGCTGCAAAATCAGCCATTTTATTATATCTATTATTTATTATTTCATAATGGTTTGCAACATCTACGTTGCCGGACTTTACCGCATTGTCATATGCTTCAGCTTGACTGCTTGTAAACGCACTGCCTGTATTAGTTGTTGTTAATAGATTTGTACTAGCACTACTTCCGTAAGGAGAATTTTCTGGTGAATATATAGGTGCATACGAAGTGCCCTCTTCTGCTACATTTGAAAAAGGACTGCTCACATCAGCAAACATATTCTTTACGCCAGTACCTACCTTTTGAAGAAAGCTTTGTTTTTCTACCGTTTGATCAGGTATGTCTATTCCTTTTTCTTCCATTAAAGCTTCTAATTGATTTCCAAAGTGACTAGCAGCTGCACGTCCTGCCATACCCACAATAGGGTTAATAAAAGCTAGGGTTGTCATCATTGCTTTTGTTTGTTGGTTTTTATTCCATGCGTCAAGAATAGAATCTTTACCTGCATCTTTTAGTGCAGACAAAGCACTACCCGATTGTTGCATTGTCATATTAGATAAGCGCAGTTTATCTGCACCCTTATCATCCCTAATGGGTGTTACCTGCGTAGTTTCTACTGATGTAGACTCAATGTCATCTGTTTGATTTTCATAATCTGAAAGAGGAATAAACCCATCAGGAATAGATACTACAGGATTACCATTATAGAAAGAAATGGTTCTACGTTCTCCTGTTTCAGGATTAATATATTCTTTTGTTGTATATACATCACCAACTGTATCAAAGAACTTATCTTCTGTAGATGCCGTATTTACACCTGTTGAAGTATTAGTTGCAGTTTGTGCTGTACCTGTTGATGTAGCTGCAGTTTTAATTGCAAGACTACCATCATCAAAAGGAGTAGTTTGGTTTGTAACAAACTTAGGCATGTATCCACCAGCAGGTGATGCAGTAGGTGGTGGGGGTGCAACAGAACTAGGTGGAGGGGTGTAAGATGCAGTAGTTTGTTGGCCTTGATAGATAGAAGGTTGGTATCCTGCAATACCACTAGAGGGTACAAACGTACCTGCAGCTGCGTGTACCATACCACCTTCAGCCATCTCACGTGGTTTGTCTTCATCTTCCATAGGCCCACCGCCTACAATAATAAGATCGGCAGGGCCAAAGGGAACCTCGTCATCTAATGTAGCCTCTTCAGAATTACCCATCTGACCCATAGCTTCCATTTTCTTTATGCCAAACTTAGCTTCATCACGAAGTTGCATAATCTTTTCTAGCCCGTGGTAACGAACTACGTCAGCAGGAAGAACAAACTCACCCTCACTCAGCATGGCAGGAACATCGTCACGTACTTCTTTTTTAGTACTACCATTAGGAACATCATTTCCTGATTCTTCGTCTACCATGCCACCCTCGTCTTTAAGACCGCCATCCTCAAAAAGTTCCATCTGCTTTTCCATTACTGCCTTATCCTTTTAATACTTCATCTCTTAGTAACTTGAGCCTACGCAATTGATACGTTGCACCTTGTGCTCTATGCATTGCAACAATGTTATCAGATTGTTCCATTATTCTATGTTGTTGGTTTATTAAATAATCTAAGTATTCCTCAAAACTATGCCACTGAAGGTGGTTGCTGACCAGCCCCTTGAGCTTGTTGAGGTGCTCCTTGTCCTTGTGCATTCCCACTAAATCCTTGTTCTTGAGGTGTTGGTACTTGGCCTGTGCCTATGTTACCACCACCTGCACCTGATGGGTCCATTGGATTTGCACCTGCAGGACCACCTTGTTGTGCTTGCTGTTCTTGCTGGAACTGTTTCATTAGTTCAGCTTGAATAGCAGCTTCGTTCATATTGTTGGTAACTTTGTCAGGGTCAAGATCAAGAGACTTTGCAATCTCACGAATAATGTATTGAAACTTAGCAAATGGTGCAAGTGCAGGGTTAGATGATACTTGCAAGAATTGCATAAGCCGTTGGCTACGTACTTCATTAGCCATAAGTGATTCCGTACCACGAGCTTTAACTTCTAAGTCACCTTTAATTTCAGGGTCAAAGTCAAACTGCATATTGAAGCGGAATAGTCCTTCACCTAGTGGGCGAAGTAAATAGTCATCTACGTTTTTAATGACATTCTTAATTGTTCCACTAGCGGCACCCATTAACATACTAATACCACTAGCAGTACGGCCTACGCCACTAACACCTGTTTGCCCATGAGCAAATGATGGAAAGCCAGTAGATTCATCTGCAAGCACTCGTGCCTTGTCAAACAGCTGTAAGTTTTCGCCAGCAACGTTAGGGAACTTGGTGCCAAAAATAGCCTGCCCCGGTGCACCGCCTTGTCTACGGAACACCTTGCCGGGATATACACTCAAGTCTTGCCCCGGTACAAGGTTAGTTTCATCAACCTCAATCAATAGATTGCCTGACAATACAGCATTATCTACAGCCATACGCATGAAACCATTCATAAGTGTTTGAGTATCATCCATATTTTCGGCAATGCCAATGCCAAAGAAGCTATAAGGATTTAACTCATAGGGTGCTGCCATGTAAGGAATACGGGCAGGTTTGAATGGGTTTAGTACCATACGAAGTAGTTTGCCGTTACAAATCCAAACGTTTGCCTGTAGTTCGTCAGTCTCCTGTAGTTCACGAGGAATGTCTACGCCTTGTTGCATAAGCATCTCAACGTCTACCATACCCCAATACTCTAGTACTTCAAAACGTTCTATGCCATGCTCTGGTGCATAATCAGATAGATCATCTTCCCAGTATTCTTTATCATAGTTTTCACCAAGCATGATAGCTTCATCAATAACTTGACTACGGAAGTATGGGCGTTTCTTTAGGTTGCGTAACTGAGAACGAGATAGTTTGTGACGTTCAATTACATACTGTGCTTCATCCATGTTGTTTGCATCTGGATCAGGATAGAAGTTCCACACCGATACATGTGATACTTGTGGAATAGTTTTAAAGGTAGGCTCATAGTCACCTGTTTCATCATTCCAACTAGGGTACTCTTTATCTACAGCAAATGGGCCTTTCATAACACCTGTGCCAAACAAAGCCATTTCAAAGGCGGTGTTACGTAAATGTTTAGACGCAGAGGATTCATCAAGTTGATCTTGAATTTTCTTTTGCATCTTCTTTGCTGCAATCATTGAAGGGCTAAATGTAACAGATGTAGGTGTAGCACCTGCACCTTCTTTAACACCATCAATATCTTCTAGCTTTTCACGCAGTTCTGGATTAAGTAGTTCCTGTAATGTTTTTGCAGTAGCTCCTGCTGGTAGGTCTTTGCCATCACCATTAAAACCGTAAGGAGATACTGGGTCAGCTTTCTTATCCTTTTGCAGTTCTTTAGGAATAGCAGGATCAAAGCTTACGTTTTCCACTACACCATCTGGCAGTTCAGTAGGATCAACAGTAAGGGGAAAACTATTCTTTGCAAATAACACATCTACAATCTGACCATATGCAGCCAGTGTTTTTGTTTTAGTTACTTTAATAAACACACGAGATTTCTCAGCTTCTGTAAACTGAACCTCTGGCCCATAAATACCACGATAGTTACGATATGCTCTTAGCCAACGTTCTTCATCCTGCCTACGATAGTCTTCTGCACGATGATACCGTTCCATAATAAACGGAATGATTTTAGAAGTATCTGCATCTTCTTCTACTGAGTTATCTGTATCCTCAAGAATAACAGCGTCATCCTCAATAAATACTTCATTATCTTCTGCCATTTATTTTTCCTTAATAACCAAATGTTGAGTCTGCTATTCGCATACCCATTGATCTCGTAGCATTAGGATCATAATCAAATATGCTAAATCTTGGTCTTGACATTATACCATACCGTAATGCGTCATACAAGTGATCTTCTGAGTGTGTGTCAATGTCTTCTGGATTCTTTTTATCCAATGGTATTGCGGGTAATTGTGCCACTATATTTGTACACGTATTAAAGAACACTAGGCGGGACTTTTCTGTAAACTCATCTACCTGTAGTCTTCTGTGTACTTCGTTCTTACCTGCTACACGAGAACCTTTAGAACGATCTGACGGTCTCCAACGACACCCTCTATTGAGCATTTGTTCAGCAAGGCTAGGTCCAGTGTCACCACGTTTGTGCCAAAGAGAAGAGTCAAGCACTCCGTACTTAATGTTACCATCCTCTGCCTCTAAGTCTAGGACCATATCGGCAAGGTCTGTTGCTAAAACTTTACTGACATACAATTCTCTGTACACAATAAGTTGTTCGTCAGGTGCAACAGCAAACCACACAACAGCACTATGAGAACCATAGCCATAATCACATGCCCTAAACTTTACCCAATTGTTTGGTATCTTAAAGGGATCAACTACATGAACCTTACGATCAAACTCTGTAAAGGCAGCACCTTCTTTAATATCCCAATCACCATCTAGTAACTGTCTACGTTGCTGTTCAGGTAAGGAAAGCAGCATGGCTTCATAGTCACCTTGCTTTGATAGATAAGGATTGTCGGAAAGACGTGCAGGTATAAACCTACGTTTAAATAAATGCTTTCCTGCTTTTTCGTGGCCTGCAGGATATTGGAGTATCTCACCTGTTTCAATGTCTGTTGCACTAAAGGTTTTTCCTGCTGGTGCCGGGTCAATAAACATTTTCTTAACCCAGTGATGTCCTCTGCCGCCGGGATTTGTAGTCGCCCTCATAAAGATAGGCAAGTCAGGTGCTGTCGATCTCAAGCGACTCCTCATGTAATTCCAAGCGAAGGGACTGCCCCATTGAGTTAGCTCGTCAAAACCTATCCAGCTAAATGCCAAACCCTGATAACGTAACACGTCATCTTCTTTGTCTAGGTAGGACATCCACAGTCGTGCACCAGAGGGTGCAGTCCATTGCATCTTACGTTCTGACCACTTGATTCCCGGCCAGATTTTGGGATACATTTCCTGTGACTTGAATATAAGTTCACGAAGTTCTTCCGTAGTATGCCGTAGGAGCAATCCTGAGAAGCTTGGGTGGCCCATATAGCGTAATGGGTCTGCCAACATGGCGTAGCTCTTACCCCCACCTGCACTGCCGCCATACAGCACCTCACGCTCACCTGCCGCAAGGAACTCTGTTTGTGGTCCCTCATTAGGTCTAAAGATTATGTTGTGCTGTTCCTCAATAGGAATCTCTTCAACTATCTTTGCGGGTTCATGCTTGGGCTTCGCTGCAGTCTTCTTCGTAGTCCTCTTGGGCTTTGGCTCCGAGTCGGGTACGTTCAATTTCTTCCGCTTTGGCGATTGCCTTTTTCGCATAGTCTGCCCATCTGCGTAGGCTTCTAGCTTTGTTTTTTCGTTGTCGTTCATTTTCCAACCGTTTGCGTAAACCTACATGGGATATATCTCTGCCCGTATTTCGTGTCAGCCAGTTAGCTACTTCACGATATGAATATTGTTTAAGGTACTCTTTTGCTTTATCAAGCATGTCGAGTTGTTTATCAATAGGTAATAATACATCAGGATCGTCAGGGTCTAACTCATAGCCAAAGGGAATAGTCCTAGATATACGAGGAATAGGAACCCATTCGTTGTCTTCTTTTATGTCAGTCGGTTGGGGTAACTTCCATTGCTTTAATGGTTTAGTCATCTTCATCCATTTGTTTTGGTGGCATAAGCATTACCCCACCCTTTGCTTCTACTTGCACCTTCTCTGTTTTAACTAGGCCAGTACGATCAAGTAACTCTTTAGCTGCTTGCATCTTATCACGAATACCCAACTCTGTAGGATCATATAAGGCACCTACCATAGCCATTGCAGCCTTTGGTGCATTACGTGCCATGTAGGTAGATGTGGCATCTAATATTTCTTCTTTCAAAGAGCCTAGAATTTCAGTAGACGAAGTAGCATCCGAATATCCTGCAAGTTTCTTTGCAGTTATAATGTCACCACCCGCTTCGTCAAATAAGACTGCAAGTAGTTTCTGTTGTTTTTCTGTTAATGCTCGTGCCATTCTAACTCTTTCTTTTAATTAATGCAAGCATAAAGTTTGCTATTAATTTACTTATTTATATCTATCGTATTTAGGATTGTCTTTGCGTCCAAATAATGTTAACACAAAATTTGTGAACCCCCTAACCATTTCGGTAGGTGTGGGTAGCAGCCAGCCAAGGATAAGGAGTATAATAACCCAAGGGGGGATATTAGTGTTAAATATTTCTAAAGTTTCCACCGATCCTGCCTCAACTTCTTTTACTATTTCTGTTTGTACTACATCTCTGCCAGCAGTCACTTCTTCTGTTTGTTCTACAGACACTACTGCTTGACGATTCTCTGCCCCTATCTGAGCATTACTATTAACTGTGGGGCCACTCCCTCCCGAAAAAGGATTAAGTGAACTTAGGCTTAGGCCACAGCCAGACAATAACAGGATTAGGGCTAACCACCTCATTTACTTTTCCATGTTTCTAGGGTCACGGTTGAGATAACGTAGTTCAGTCTCCATAACGGCTATACGTTGCTTGAGTTTGTTGATCTCACCAATGGCTAAGGTCATAGAGGCAAGTTCATCCCATAGCTCTTCTATGTCACTCCATACGTACTGTATCTCTACGCCGTTACCTACAACGTCACGCTTGAGGTTAATGTTGTCCTCAATAGCCATACGTGAGCCAAGCTGACTGACAGTCTCTTCTAGGCTAGTGATAGTAGATGCCTGTTGAGATACCCACCATACACCACCCGCAAGCTGTACAGCCATAGCTGCAACAAGTGCAACAGGAAGTTTTAAGTTTTCCATAACTACATCTTTTCAAAATGTGGAGCATCAATAAAGGGTCTACGCCCTTGTGATCTGCGCAAATCAATATACGCATTCATTGCGTCTTCCGCTGTGTCATCATAGTAACGAATGTCACCCTCTGACCAAGCTGCTCCCCATTTGATAGGAACCTCTAGTTCTTCTGCTGCAGCTGCCATAGCATCACATATATTATCATATACGTTTAGTTCCCATGAAACATTAGAACCAAAGTAAGCCACAAGGTCTACTGCATATGAATAGCCATCATCTTGAATAAGGTGTTTAGAGTTCATAGTTTGTGATCGACCAGAATTGTATAGTTCTTTCTGTTCATCTAGTGTACGTACACCATATGTCACGCCAAAGTCTACGTCAGTTAATTCAATAGCACGTTTAACTACTGCTACTAAATCAGGGGATACCCCCTCTAACTTACCTAGTGATCGACTACTTAAACTAAAACCCATTATCTCGTATCCTTCTTCATAGCTATTTTATTGCCCATTGGCTTACCAGCCATGTAAGCTGTAGCTCCCATGTAAGCAGCAACCACGCCAGTCTGTGCAATATAAAACAGCCCTAGCAAATCTGCTAGAGCGTGTACTCGTGAGTCTGACATAAAGGGAGTAAACAAAAATATAGTAAAGACAATCATCATACCCATAGCTACCCAAGCCATAAACTTTTGTGACTCTGCTTTTTCTTCACGTAGCTCTACTTCAAGCATACGTTCCTTCATAGCTATTTCGTCTAGTGTAACCTTACCATCACCATCAACATCAAAGTCTACTACCATTTATCATGTTCTCCTGTAACGTTTGGAAGTTTTAGCCGCCGCCGTAGGTTGCTTAGAAAACTGCTTACCCGCTGCTGTATCTTTTCTTTTCTTTGCACTACTAGCTGCATACTGCGAACTAGACATTCCTTTAATTGCCGCTTCAGGTAGATAACGTTCTCCCGTAGCCTTTGTACCTTGTGTAGAAGGTTTACCACTCTTTGTTCCCCACTTCTGGCGAGTCCACTTATCTAAACTTTGTTGTGATTTACTTTTAGCCATTTGACATCCACCACGCAAAGAACACCACAGCACCGATACCTGTCACCACAAGTATTCCAGTTACAGACCAAGTAACAATTGCTTCTTGTAACTCAGCTTTACGATATTCATGTTCTCTTTTTTGTTTTCTTATCTTAGCTTCAATGCGTACAAGTTCATCCCAGACAGATGGACCCATTGTCCAACTAATGTGATCTTTTAATTCTTGTCGCATTTGCTCTGCTTTTTTCTTAGCTGCAAATACTTCTATTGCTTCAGCTTCTACAGAACCACTTAGGGACTTCCACCACGGTGGATTTTTTACTTGCTTCTCTGCCTGACCTAAATCAGACATATGTCCTGCCCACTTAGATAGTTGGCCTGACATGGATTGCAAATCTTTCCCTAATGCAAATCCTTTTTTGAGTGCGTTGAAGGCAAGGGTAGCCCCACTTATTATCGTAACTGGGTCCACGTTATTGCCCTCTTAGCTCTTGTATCCACCGCCTTTAGCTTTATACTGTTTAGCAAGCATCTGAGCTTTACGTGCAGACCATTGACCTGCACCTCCACCTTTACTGCCAGCCTTAATGCGACCGAATAAATTTTTACGCATGGTTGGTTTTGTGTAGTTTCCAGCCGAGTTTACTGTTGAAGTACTCCCACCACGAGACATTTTCTTTTTTGCTGCTGGTGCTTTTCTTGTTGTCTTTGCCTTCATCATTAACTACTCTCTTTATATCTCCACGCCCAATACCAATGTCTCTTAGTTCTTTATCGGTCATGCGGTATAGGTGCATCTGTGCAATACGACGATTAGCCTCTGCCTGACGACCTTCAATTAATGCAATAAATGCTTTCTTAAACCATTCTTTCATAACTATCTCCTTTGTTACTGTAGTATTTTTACTACACAAGACAGTTATAACACATATAGTTATATCACACTATTGCTAATATTGCAACCCCGTTATGCAGGTTGATAGTATTCTTCTCCTGATATAATGATATGGGCATCTGCACCAGACTCTTCAAAGCCTACAATCTTATCTCCTGCAGATAGGGCCAAGTAACCCCCACCCTGAATAACTTCTTCAAGAGAATTACCCGCAAGGCTATGTTCATCTACAATAAAATGATAAGTAGTTGTAGAAGCTTCGTACCATTGAATGCTATACTTTTTTGTAGAGTTAGCCCCAATAGACACGTGCAGTAACTTAATCAAAGAAATAAAGTTATTAGGACAAGTGTAAATAGTGTTACCACTTGCCCCACCTGCTGTAGCAGTTAGGTCTTTAGCCGCACTAAAAAACTTTGCCGAGGCAAGTATTGTCATTTTTTAATAACTTTCTTAACTGTCTTAACTATCCAAGCTTCATTCACTTCAGTATCAGGATCGTCAGCAATGTAATGACCATTCTCATCACGAGCACGAACCATCTCTAGTTCCTGTTTTTCTTTTTTAGGTTTAGCTTTTTTTACAACAGGTTTAACTATTACACTAAGATCAGCATTGTCTGTGGCATATGTACCGTCTGCATTACGAGACATTACAATATTTTTATTTGTATCTTCTACGTGCTGACCATGATTAATTACAATGTATCCTAGTGCACTGATTTTTTGAATCTGTTCAGGGGTCATTTTTTCTTAGCTACCCCACCACGTTTCATAAAGCCCATTTTGTTACGGACTCCTTTGGGTAAGGATGCAGCACCTTTGTTAGGGGCAGGTTTCATTGCACCGCCACGTGCCATCTTTTTCTTTGCCATGCCGCCACGCATCATTTTCTTTTTAGTCATTGCTCTGGGTTTCATTGCCATTGGTGTAGTCTCCGTTTTCTACGATCTAATACAAGAGCATTATACTCTTCTTCTGGGTATACATTGTAGTATCCCATCTTTTCTAATTGTAGACTTGCATCGTCTACCTTACTTAGGGATTGAACAAACATCATAGCGTATTCATATTCTACGCCTGACTCCCAATTATTGTCGTATAAAAAATCTAGGTCTGCATCCTCTGCACCGTAGTCTGGATGAAAGCCCATAATGTGCAGATCATCTTTTGAGTACTTATCATTTAACTGTTCTATGTAAGTATCAAAGAATTGAATCTCTGGAAATAAATAAGAAGCTACAATAACTAAGTCATATGTATTATCAAACTTATCTGCTTCTTCTACTACTGTATCTAATAGTACTTCAGTTTCAATTACATTTACTTTATTTTGTTTCCATGCTTGTTTAGCATAGGGACATGCAGGTAGTCCATTTAGTTCTGGGTTGTTAACTTCAAGAACTTCTCTTGACCAACTGCGTATGTCATCTTTTATTATAATGTTGTACCTACTTGAAAACATTTAGGTATAGCATATATATCATTTTGTACTATGCGGGTAGCCTCTGCCTGTGCATCTTCCAAACACGCCTGTTCATTGTAGAATGATTCTGGGTTTGCGACTACCTGACAGGATAGTGCAGATGGATTGAAACAGATTAGTACAGTGGCTACCCACATAATAGTTCCTTACTTCTTTTGTGTTCCCGGCACAGATGCACCACAGTTAGCGTAGCCACCTTTGTTCATATTGCTAGGGCGGCTTCTAGGGCGAGGTGATGTTTTAGGTTTAGTTTCCACATAGTCCTTTGCTTCTGCCACAGCCTTTGTAATCGCCTCACGTAGAAGTGCACGGTTCTTTGCATCTGTCTCTGTCTTCAAACGATCCTTCATTTCGTCTAGTGACATCTTACCTACAACTGCTGCAGACAGGGCCGCTGCACCTGCACCTGCTGCTGCACCTTTAAGCTGACCACGAGCATACGCACGTTGTCCTTGAGTCGCCCGTTTAATTTGAGCTTGACCCGGTGTTTCTTTGCTTCCTGCTTTAGCTGCACGTTTAGCTATTATACTTGCGACACTCATTTCTTTTTTCTCCCTTTAGCTAATCCACCTTTTTTAAAGGGGGTTTTGGGCAAAGTTACTTTACCCCTCATCTTATTATCACGGGCGGATTGCTGTTGCTTACGTGTCATAGTATCAAGTTCCGCACCTTGTTCTTTCTTAAACTTAGCCTTCTGACGATCTAATAAATTCTGCATCATAGTTCTGCTGTTTCCAGCATTCATTGCATTAATACGACTTTGCATTGTACGGAACTGTGCCGCAGTACTTGCAGCAATAATGTCTGCCTTAGACACAGTACGGTTTTTATTAATGCTACTCTTAGATTCAGTAGTACGTATATTCTCTTGACGTTTGCGCTCTGCTGCACGAGCAGCTGCAGCCTTACGATCTGCTTCAGCTTTAGCAGGTGTATCTTTTGGCTTTTTAGGCAGTAGCTTTTTTTTAGCTTTACGTATAATTCCTGATGCTATACCCATCGTATTAGTCCTCTACCATTTTACTTTGTGTGACCAATACCTAGCACTAAGCTTACTAGGCTTAGAGTCCTGTGCATTGTGTCTTGCATAATAACTTTTCTTACGAGCTTTATCTTTTGCACTGCTAGGGTTTTTACCTGCACCGCTTACACCCTGCTGACCAAAGCGTATGAACTTGTAGGTGTCACCTTCCTTAGCCATAACGCAATGAGACTTCTTAGGGTGACTAGGGGTACGCTTAGGCTTATTAACGCCTGACAATCCCTCTTCCTTCATTTTAGTTTTAACTCTTTCGGGTATACTCATCCGTCTGTCCAACCTTCCATACGCATAGCCCACTCTACGTGCTCCAACGTAAAAGGCTTCCCATAGTGGTTCTGTACAGCTTCTCGTACATAGAATACATCGCTATGAGGGATATGTAATTTATCTATAGTTCCATTGAGTACGTGATTGTAGAACTCTGAAAGAACATTGTCTGTATATAGTTTTACTGATTTTTTAGTCATTGTCAAGTGCTTTCGTAATAAATATACAAACTTCTCGCCTAACGGCGTAACTTCGTTACTGTTCACTTATAGTGATACATGTAAGTGTAATATAAGTTAAGTATAATTATATCTAACTATAATAACATTTAAGTGAACATTTAAAGTGTATCACTTATAGTGTCATCTTAGTTTCTATAGTAATAGTTTTACACATTATTTATGGCATGTCAACCCCCAATCGTATTACTGTAACAATTAGTTACTTACTGTAACATAACGTTACCATACTATATCACAACATGTTACAAATCTGTAACCATCCCGTGTGTAAACCACCATATATGTAATGTGGTTAACACTTCATTTTTCCTGATCTGTGTATTTCTGTGTATACATATAACGTACACCCCCCGTATGGCCCCTGCACGCCCCCCTACACAGCACGGACACAGCGCACACAGCACATGTGCTACACTGGTGAGCGTAAACATGTAGGCACATTACACCAGCACATGAGGAAAGGCAGCGTAATCAGGGGCTTGATAGACTGCGACAACTGTTATGGAATCAGTTGCCACTATAAATAGTGTGTGACGGGGTAGGTTTTGTGATCACAAGGTGTGTAACGGAGTCGATGCACATTATCACCCCTACCCCCTACAGGGGTGGTGGTTGTTTATTTGTGATCACATAACCGTCCAACATTGGACAGTGTTAGCCTCGCCTATACGCACAAGTTTCGCACACCAGTTTCGGTATCAAAGATACCTGCAACCACACGGGAAACGACAGGCGCAGAGGATCACGTGAAAGAAACCGCTTGACAACTTATACTATACTCTACTAGTTTATAAAGAGAACTATATCTCATTACTTGTGAGAGATATAGGTTCTCTCATATAAACAGAGTATAGATAAAGGAAGTAACAATGGAAAACTCAGCAGCAGCAAACGGCACAACAATCTCAGCATTAGTAGCAGAGGGCAAAGCCCTTGGGAAAATGTGGAATACAATTAACAGTGTTAAACAGACCACAAAAGCTAACGGCTTTGATACTCGACTAGGCAAATTACTTTCAGAGCTGAAGGCTCAGTCAACTGTTGATAGTGGTCAGATCGCAACTCATGTTCTCAGAACATATGGCATTCAGCAGATTGATCGTCGTCGTCGTTCAGAGGCTCTGTGGTTCGTTGAAAACGAAGTAGATTGCCGCAAGTTCATTGCCGATGGCAAGTTCAAAGGATCATCACTGACAGCTTTACAATCTGCAATGCGGAAAGCTGCTAAAGCAGATGATGAACTATCTAAAGATGAACCTACCGAAGGTAAACCGTCCAATGTTGGACAGTCTGTCACTGAAAGTGAAACAGGTGTTGTGGATCACGGTTCACAGAAGGTAACCGTTGGACCTATCACAAGAACTAAAATGGTTGATAACATTTTGAAGCAATGTGAGTTGAATGGCCTATCATTAGAAACAATTATTGAAGATTTAAACTTTCAGCTTGCAAAGCAAATCAAACAAGCCTAAGTGTTGGCTTACTTATGTTGCCCTTAGCTGCCAAAGCAGATGGGGCAATATTGGTGGATCAACATTAAGCTAGGAGCTTACAAATGAAAAACGCTTTATTCAACATTATCATGGTATCAGCATGGGTTCTCATGTCCATCATCGTTACATCCATTGCAATTGCAGTGGCTGGGGCATGGATTGATCCTGTAGCTCTGATAGTATTCGTACCATTTACGATGCTGATTATTCTACATATTTGGTTTGGCCCTGATTACTAATTATCTTACAGTTATATAAACACTTGATACTTTAGTGAAAGTGTTATATAACATGTATAGATATTAACACTGATACTGAAACCGTCCAATGTTGGACACTTTACCTAAAAGGTATATACAATGACTTACACAGTACACACAACATTCAAATCAAGCAATCGCAAGGTTGGCAAAATACCTGTCACAACTACTAGTGCTGACACTTGCCCTGATGCCTGCCCTTTCAACAATGCAAATGAGGGTGGTTGCTATGCAAACGGTGGTCCATTGGCTATGCATTGGGCAAAAGTTACACGGGGTGAACGTGGTGATGCATGGGATACATTCATTCGCAATGTTTCATCTTTCAAAGATGGTCAGTTGTGGCGGCACAATCAAGCTGGTGATTTGGCTGGTGATGGCAAGCGTTTAGACTGTCTCTTATACACATCTCCGAGCCCACGAGACCTCTCTACATCTCGT
>OJCJ01000174.1_pt1 | contig 13566 bp, 10 predicted proteins | sample 1591811 | NCBI WGS metagenome assembly OJCJ01 (sample SAMN05416758, study PRJEB24817) | seawater metagenome | isolation source: Sea water | place: Canada:Atlantic | collected 2013-07
CGAGATGTAGAGAGGTCTCGTGGGCTCGGAGATGTGTATAAGAGACAGATATACTCCTGAAAGACTTACAGGCGTTTACTTAAATGTATCTCAAACATCTAATGTTGATATAAACCTTTCAGGAGGTTCAATGGATGAGGTCGTGGTATCTGGTTCAAAAACATCCTTTACTAAATTTGGTTCTGGTCTATCCATCAGCGCTGCTGACATAGAAGGCACTCCAAGTATTGAAAGATCTATATCAGAGTATGTAAAAAAAGATTCTAGAATTATTGTTAATGGTCAAGCTAGAAATGCTTCTATATCAGTTTCTGGAACAAATAATAGATATAACAACTTTACAGTTGATGGTGTTGCTCAGAATGATCCATTAGGCCTTAATGCTAACGGATTCCCTTCAGTAAGAAACCCTATCAGTATTGAAACGCTAGAGCAGATTTCAGTAGATATCAGCCCATTTGATGTTTCAAAAGGTAACTTTACTGGCGCAAGTATAAATGCTGTTACTAAATCAGGAACCAATGAATTTAAAGGAATGGGTTACTACTACTCAACTGATGAAAATAATGTTGGTGACTTGAACGGAAGTGCTCCAAGTCAATTCGAAGACGAAACTACTGGTTTTGTTTTAGGCGGACCAATTATTAAAGATAAATTATTCTTCTTTACTGCTTACGAAGAATTTGAATCATTAACACCTTCTGAAGAGGTTGTTTATAGAATTGCTGATCAAGCTTTAATAGACAGAATTACAAATATTACAAAAACTCTTTATAACTATGATCCAGGTTCACCAAACTTCTCACCTCCACCAGAAATGGCCGAGAAGCAACTTACAAAGATTGATTACATTGTGAACGACAAAAATAGATTAGAGTATGTTTACAGTTATTCAGAAGATAACTCTGTAAAACCTTATAACTACGATATTAGATTTAGTTCTCATTATTATAACTATCCAACAACGAATGAGAAATCTACTTATTCTTGGTATGGTGATTTAACTGATAATTTCTATGTACAAGCTAAATTTTCAGATGTCGAATACACAAATGATCAGGATGCTTTGGGTGGAGAAGATTTCCCTCATGTTGAAATTAGAATTACTGATTCAATGGGTGGATATACAAGTGGTTCTAGAGAATCAATCTTCTTAGGTGGAGATAAGTACAGAAGTGCTAATGAAACATCTGCTACTGATGAAATTTTAAATATTAAAGGTGTATTAACAATTGGTGATCATGAGATAACAATGGGTTATGACTCTATTGATAAATTTGTTAGTAATCTATTTATTTCAAGAGAAGATGGAGCTTACCAGTTCCAAGGTGTTGATAATTTTGAAGCAGGTGTTCCAAGTTTCTTTAGATTTAATCAATCAGCAACAGGCGATCCTTATGATGCAGCTGCTGCATTCTCAGGAACATTTAAAACTATCTACATACAAGATAAAATGTATGTCTCTGATATCTTAACTGTTCTAGCTGGACTAAGACTTGATTCATTTGCAATGAATAATGGTCCTATGTATAACGAATTAGCTTCACAAAAACATGGTTTTTCTAATTCTACACCTGCTAAGTCAAGAATTATTCAGCCTAGAGTTGGATTTAATTTAGATGCAACAGATTTAATGTTCTCAAATTCAAGCAAGGTAGTTTCTGCTGAGTTAAGAGGGGGTATTGGACTATTTGCTGGAAGAGTGCCTAATGTATGGTTAGCAAGTCCATTCTCAAATTCTGGTGTTGCTACTTATGGAGCTAGATACTATTCTCCTTGTCCTGTTGCCGGAGATCCAACATGTTTCTATGGTGATTCTGATTTATATACTTTAATTCCTCCAGGATCTGTTTCTCCAGGTGGAGCTGAGGCTATTGACCCAAACTACGAAACTCCATCAACTTGGAAGACTTCAGTAGAGTTAGATCTAACAACTGCTAATGGATACAATCTAAGACTGGCTTACAACAGAGATGACGCTAAAGAAGGTATGGGCTTCTATGATTCTACTCATACTGTAGATCAATCCTCTCCAACAGGTATTGTTTCATATAACGGATATGGCCATACAGTTATCTCAAATGCAGAAGGTACAAGTTCAGAGTCAATGTCTTTTGGATTTGATAAAGACTTTGATAATGGAACAAGTGTTTTCGCTAGTTATACTAATATGAAAGCTTCAAGTGGTTGGTCAGCAACTTCTTCACAGGCTTCTTCAAATCTAAGATATCAACTTAATGCAGATATTAAAAATGTTCCTGTAGCACCAACTAATTGGTCAAATGAACATAGATTAGTAATGGGACTAGATAAAACGATGAATATCTTTGATGGAGCTCCAACAAAAATATCATTATTTTATAAAGCATACTCAGGATCACCATACAGTCATACTTTAGATGGTTTTGATAACGGTCTAGATGATGGAAGTACTTTAATGTATGTTCCAACAGCAGGTGATGCTAATGTTGTTTATGACGGAGTTACAGAAAATGATGTTCTTGCCGCTATTACTAAAGCTGGTTTAAACAGCTGGGCTGGAAGAGTTATTCCAAGAAATCATCATAATTTACCTTGGACTAAACAGCTTGATATGAGAATTGCTCAAGAAGTTCCTACTTTTGTAGATGGTCATAAACTATTTGTTTATCTAGATGTTCTAAACCTTATGAACTTAATAGATGAAGATAAAGGGCATCAAAAGTATTATAATTATGGTTCTAGAGGACTTTTAGAGTCTGATGGATTTAACTCAACTGGACAAATAATTATTACCGGTATTGATGACAGAGGTCCAAGTACTGATACTTATGGCTCACGTTATAGAATGCAATTAGGATTTGCTTATAAATTCTAATAATAATTAGTAAATTTAAAAAGGGCAGTTAACTGCCCTTTTTTTTGATAAAATATTTAAATGTCAGATCAATTAATACCAGAATTATCTTATATAGATATTAAAGATGGAAACAAAGAAGCTTTAGAAAAGCTTAAGAGCGCTCTAACCGAATATGGTTTTTTTACCATTACAGATCATGGTTTAAGCTCTGATCTTCTTGCCAAGAGCTATGATCTCTCTAAAGATTTTTTTAATCTCCCAACTGATATTAAAAAAAATTATGCCTTTCCTCAAAATGCTGGGGCTAGAGGTTATACACCATTTGGTAAGGAAACAGCTTTAGGTGAAGTAACCCCAGATCAAAAGGAGTTTTGGCATCATGGGCCTTGTATAGATAATTCTTATGACAAAAGAATTCACACAAATATTTCAGTTGAGGAGATGGATCATTTTAATAATAACTTTGATGAGCTTTTTATTGCCATTAATACTTTAGGGATGGATGTGTTAAGAGTTATTGCTGTAATTTTGAACAAAGAACCCAGCTTTTTTGATTCATGGGCTATCAAGGGAAACTCGCTATTAAGATTAATCCATTATCCGCCTGTTACAGATGATTCAAATAACTTAAGAGCTCGAGCTCATGAAGATATAAACTTAATTACTTTACTAGTAGGCGCTGAAGAATCAGGCTTGGAAGTAAAGTCTAAAAAGGGTGAATGGATTCCAATTAAAGCATCTTCTAATGCAATAGTTTGTAACATCGGAGATATGATGCAACTTGTTACTGATGGAATGCTCCTAAGCACAACTCATAGGGTTATTAATTATTCTAATTCAAGATCAAAGTCTCGTTATAGCATGCCATTTTTTCTTCATCCTGCACCAAATATTGTCCTTAAATCAATCTTTAATGATGATGATAAAGGTGTTCTAGCTGATGAATTTTTAAATGAAAGATTAAAAGCTATTAAGTTATACTAAGCCATGAATTTATTTAATTTATTTCAAATTACAATTGGTTTTGTAGGGTTAGTAGCTCTTGCTGTTCCTTTTTCAGATGATATAAAAAAAATTAATTTGAAATATATTTTTTATGGAATTTTAGCTCAACTAGTTTTAGCCCTTATTTTACTTAAAGTACCTCTTGTTATTAGCGCTTTTGAAATTCTAGGTAATGGTGTTTTTATTCTTCAACAGGCAACTCAAGAAGGTGCAAACTTTGTATTTGGTTATCCTCCTATCGAAGATGCGCCAGCCTATAGATCTCTTTTACAAACATTTGCCTTTGGAGTACTTCCTTACGTAATCGTTATGTCATGTATATCTGCCATTTTATGGTACTGGGGTATATTGCCATTTATAGTGAACATGTTGTCAAAGGCTTGTCAGAAATTATTTAATATTGGCGGCCCAGTTGGATTAGGTGCTGCTGCCAACGTTTTTATTGGTCAAGTCGAAGCTCCCTTATTAATCAGACCTTACTTAAAAAAATTAACTAATAAAGAATTATTAATACTAATGACTGCTGGGATGGCAACAGTTGCAGGCTCTGTAATGGTCGCATTAATCAGTATTCTTGAAATATCATTTGCTGATGTAAATTTAATTCAGCACTTTATAACAGCATCTGTTCTTTCTGTTCCTGCTGCCATCATGTATTCAAACATTATGATCCCATCAAGTTCAATTACAGAATTTACAGAGTCAAAAACGCCCAAAATTTATAAAAGCACTATGGATGCCATCACAAGAGGCACCTCAGATGGAACCAGCATAGCTATAAGTGTCGGAACGATTCTAATTGTTGTTATTGCATTGGTTTATATAGTGAACTCTTTCCTTGGCGTTATTGGTATGCAATTTGGAGCTGATCTTTCTATAGAGATTATTTTAGGCTACATATTTGCTCCTATTGCTTGGTTGATGGGTATTCCTTGGAATGAGGCTATTATTTCTGGAGAACTACTTGGTATTAAAACAGCACTTAATGAGTTTATAGCCTATCCAGCTTTAGCAAATCTTGAAGAGGGCGTGCTCTCAGATAGATCAAAATTAATCACTTTCTACGGTCTTTGTGGTTTTGCTAACTTATCCTCTGTTGGTATTCTGATTTCAGGCCTTGGGGCTATGGAGCCTGAGCGTAAGCAGGACTTTATAGATGTTTCATTTAAAGCACTAATCGGAGCGACATTAGCTTCATGCATGACCGGTTTAGTTGTTGGATGTTTTATATAAAAATTACAGTTATTAATTATTAAAAACTATGAATGCATTCAAATAGGATGCGAATAATAACCATAAAATATATGGTAAATAAATACCTGCTGACAACCTATCATCCACAAACATCATTAAAAAAATTTTAATATTTACACATATAAGTATGAATATATTAATGAGTGCAATTATTGGAACATGCAGTGAAAAGAATAACCATGACCAAGCAGTATTTAAAATTAACTGAATAATAAATAACTTTTTTGTAGACTCAAAGGTTCGAAATGCCGATATGCTCATAAGCACATAGAGAATTGGCCAGACAATGCCAAAAATATAACCTGGTGGGTTTAAGTTGGATTTAACGAGGTTTTGATACCAGATATCACTTGCAGTATTTGCAGAGGCTAGACTTCCAAGAATTAAAGCTAAGAGAACAAATAAGAAAACAGAGTATCTATTATTAAGAAACAAAATTACCTTTTTCTAAAAAACCTAGAAATAGTTTCTTTAATATTCCCAATAACATTTGAGCCTTTTGGTTTAGCTTCTACTGATATATAAAAAATCATCAGAATTGCAGAGAGTATAAAAACGATTAGTGCGTCATATTCAGCCATAAGAGTATTATAAATATTATTTGTTAATTTAATAAAGAATAAATACTTATTCTTTTTCTATCATTATAGAGCAAATAGAGTAACCGGCTCCAAATGAGCAGATAATTCCTTTTTGTCCTTTCTTTAATTTGTTGTTTAAGTGAAATGAAAGCAAAGAGCCAGCAGAAGCTATATTTCCAAATTCACTTAATATCATCGGAGCAACATCATCATCATATTCACTTGTTCCAAGAATTTTAGTGATGATAAATCTGCACATATTTGAGTTGGCTTGATGTAACCAATATTGAGTAATATCTTTCGCCTCCAATCCTGCGTCATGCAATTGGCTGGTAATTAGATTTGCTACCATTGGACAGACTTCTTTAAATACACTTTTACCATTTTGCTTAAAGTATAAATCTTTTTCATCTCTTGGATTTTCCTCAACTCTATTTAAATATCCAAAATCACTTCTAATGTTATTTGAAAACTGCGTTACTAACTTTCTATCAATAATTTTAACCCTATGTTCAGAAGTGGAGTCTTTTTGAACGATAGTAGCAACACAAGCATCACCAAAAATAAAATGGCTATCTCTTAAAGTAAAATCGTTATGAGGCGAGGTGAGTTCAGGGTTTACTACCAATATTGTTTTAGCTAATCCTGAAGCAATATCGCTATATGCATTACTTATTGCAAAAGTTGTTGATGAACAACCTACTAAAATATCATAACCGTATCCATTAATTCCAAGTTCTTCCATTACTTCCATTGCTAATGATGGGTAATTTCTAGCTGAGTGAGATGTTCCTAGGATCACTCCATCAACATCTTCTGGTCCGATGCCTGCTTGCTTGAATGCTTCTTTTGCAGCATGGACACTCATCTCAGCATGCCATGAAAGATTTTCAGCCTTCTCTTGTCTTAAAATTGGCCTCATCACATTTATATCAAGACAATTCTTTTTATCAATTAAATATCTAGTTTTAATTCCTGATGCTTTCTCTATAAAATCAGTTGAAGATAGACCTAGAGCTTCAACATTACCTGCTTCTATTTCCTGATGATTATCTTTATTAAACTTTTCAACATAACTGTTAAAAGACGAAACTATTTCGTCATTAGTAACGATTTCATCAGCTTTCCAATAACCAGTTCCTGAGATGTAAATATTTTCCATAACCATTTAAAATTGAGTCATAATATTTTAAACGTTTATGAAATTTATTACAGCCAAATCCTTAAATAATGACTCCATGAGAATATATATCTCAGAGTCGAGCTCCTCTGAAAATGCTAAAGGAGTAATACATATTTATCATGGCTTGGCTGAACACTTTGGAAGATATACAGAAACTAGAGAGCATTTTAATTCACTTGGATATCATGTGGTCGGTATAGATCATAGAGGCCATGGTCATTGGATTAATTCAGGAGCGCTTCCAGGTTATTTCTCAGATAATGATGGCTGGAATGTTGTCTTAAATGACATGGAGGCATCTTTTAAAACAATAGAATCTCATTATGACAATCTACCTCATTACATCTTAGCTCATAGCATGGGAAGCTGGCTTACTTTGTCTTTTCTGCAAAGAGATATAAACCCTACCAAAGTTATACTTTCCGCATCATCTAAACTATCCACATCACTGTTAGGCATTCAAAAACTTCTTATTAAATGTATTAAATTATTTAAAGGAGGCAAGTCCCCAAGTGGCATGTCTAATATATTAACTACTGAAAAGTTTAATAGCTTTTTTAAACCTAATAGAACAACTCATGACTGGTTATCATCTAATGATTCAAGCGTAGATGAGTATATAGATAGCCCTTTATGCGGTTTTATTCCAACCAATCAAATGTACGAAGATATAGCTGATGGAGTTATTACAACTTTCTCTACAGAACAAATGAAATTACTTAATCCAGACTTACCAATTTTATTAATTGCTGGCACAGAAGATCCAGTTGGTGATCAAGGTAAGGGAGTTGAAGCTCTTTTTTCTTTTTTAAATGAATATGTTCACTCAGTAGAAATAGTTTTGTTGGAAGGCTTTCGTCATGAAATACTTAATGAGGTTGATAAAAATAAAACATATGAAGAAATTATCCGTTTTATACAAAAGTGATTAAGTACCTTTTTCTATTTTCTATACTTTTTATTCCTCTTGCACATAGCATGGAGAGAATAACTCTTAATTACGGAGGCGAAGCTCGCTCTTATCTAATCTATATCCCAGATGTTAAAAAAGATTCTTATGATTTGATGATAGGTCTTCATGGTTATTCCGGTTCAGCTACTGGTTTTGAAAAAGAAACTACCGGAGGTTTTAATCTTTATGCAGAAGAGCAGGGCATTATTGTAGTTTATCCCCAAGGAAGTTATTTCTATCAAAGCATTGAATCAGGTAGCAATGAAATGAATCCAGGTATTAGCGAATATTATGTAAGCTCCTGGAATCATTTAACGTCTTTATATGAATTAAATCAGGATATAAAAATTTGTGATGATAACGCTGATCTTTCGCCTATCTATTCAAATTGCAGTAATCAAGATGCTTGCCATTGGACAAGCTGCAGTGATGATTTAGGCTTCATTAAAGATATAGTTATTCACATGAAAAATACATTTTCTATAAATAAAACCTATGTAATGGGATTAAGTAATGGCGGAATGATGGCTCAGATGGCTGGATGCAAATATCCTGATCTTTTTAATGGTGTTCTCAATGTAGTTGGCATGCATCCATTAGGTTTGAGTTGTACTCCTGAAAAACCAACAAACCTTGTTATTTATGGCGGTATGCTTGATAAAAGCACTCCTCCGGTAAATATTACATCCTCAGGTGGATATTTTTATGAACCAATCCTCTTAACAGCATCTTCTTGGTCTTCTAAATTTAATTGCAAAGATAAAAAATCTACCTCTATTGATACTATTTTTCAGACAAAAGAGACCGTATTTTATAATTGTGATAACAATGTAACTATTACAGCCATATTAAATCTCAATAGTGGTCATTCTTGGCCTGGACTTTCTCCAGGTGAGGGCTATTGCAGGAGCGACCTTCAATCAGATATTATTTACCCAGAATGCAGAGACATTAATAAGATCAATGGCTCAAAATACTTATTAGATAGGTTATTTTCTTACTAAAGCTTGTATCTTTTTTATACTTAAATCTTGGATAAATACCCCTTTACTATGCTAGTATTAGGTAATTAAAATTACTAATAAGCTTTTTTAGTTTATTAAAATAGACTTTGCTAGGGGGTTAGCATGAATAATTTTTTACTTAAACCGCTTTTTGTGAAAAAAGCAGATCCAATAACTTTACTACTAAGAGATATATTTAAAGATAATAAATATGCAATGTCATATTTAGGAGCTTTATCTATTGGGCTTGGTTTCTCTCAAGTTAGCACATTGAGTGCTGAAGAGAATGTTGAAGAGATAGTTGTTACAGCTTCAAAAAGAGCAACTAATATTCAAGATTTACCTATGGCAGTTCAAGCAATTAGTTCAGAAGAGCTTGAAGCAAAAAATATAACTGATTTTGCAGATATTGCAGCTTTATCCCCATCCATAACAATGGATTCAAGCGGTTCTGGAAATTCATATTTCTACATCAGAGGTGTTTCTGATGGAGGCTTTGGTAATAGAGCTGGAGCACAAGCATCAACAGCTTACTATATTGATGAACAGCCTGTATCAACCATTGGCGGAAACCCTGATCCTCATATCTATGACGTAAATAGAGTAGAAATTCTAAAAGGACCTCAAGGTACTTTATACGGCTCTTCCTCTCAATCAGGTACAGTTAGGATTATTACTAATAAACCTGATCCTTCTGGTTTTGAGGCTGGTTTTGATATCGAAAGAGGTGATATTCATGACGGTACAACTGATGAGTCTCTTGAGACTTTTGTTAATATTCCGCTGGGAACAAGTACAGCTGTAAGAATTAGCGCATATGATATTAGTAATGGAGGTTGGATTGACAATGTTCCTTCTACTGTAAGTTTTTATTACACAGGTGCTACGATTGATAACAGCAGTTATGTTGAAGATGACTATAACTGGATTGACAAGTCTGGACACAGAATTCGCTTAGGTCATGACATGGAAAGTGGGACTACGGTAGATTTATCTTTCTTAAGCCACAAGTCCTTCTCAAATGGCTCATGGGAAACTGATGTTGCAGAAGGTGCAAGAAAAAATTCAAGATTTGGTGATGAAACTTTTGATGATGAGTTTACACAAACATCATTAACAATTAGTGGAAATCTATCTGATGATGTTGAATTTACATTCAATACATCTATTTTTGATCGTGAGATAGACTATACATATGACTACACTAATTATGTTTATACAAACTATTACGATTTTTATACTGCATATGCTTATGATTACGATTACTACGCATCTACAGATGCAAGAATGTTCTATGTAGAAAATGATCAATATGACAGACAAAGTACAGAATTTAGACTTCAATCAACAAATGATTCTGGCTTTAGATGGATCCTTGGAGTATTTATTGAAGATCAAAAACTAGCATATTCAACTACTTATAATATGCCTGCTATCTCACCAACCCTTACAACTGTTCCTGGCAGATGGTGGAAACAAGATAATGTAAGAGAAGATAGTCAAAAAGCTATTTTTGGTGAAGCTACTTGGCCACTAGATGATAAAACTGAATTAACCGTTGGGCTTCGAGCATATGATAATCAAGCTGATTTTGATGCTAAAGATGGTTACTTTGGTTACTATGAAACTGATCCAAACTTAGGTTTTGCTGGAAGAACAGAAAAATATTCAAAAGATTTTTCTGATATTTCTCCAAAGATTAATTTATCTCATAAGCTAAATGATGATGTATTGTTCTATGCTACATATTCTGAAGGCTTTAGACCAAGTGGTACCAATAGGTTAAATAAACAAGCTAGAGAATCAGGTATTGTTCCTGCAACATATGATTCTGATACCCTCACTAACTTAGAAGCTGGTTTTAAATCAACTTTTGCTGATGGCAAGATTGTCTTAAATGGTAATTTACATACTATGAATTGGGATGACTTTCAGTCCACTAGTTATATTTATGATTTATTAACAGTTGCCTTTGTTCAAAATGTTGGTCAAGCAACTATTACCGGTCTGGAACTAGAGAGTTATTTTAATATTTCAGATACTTTTAGCGCTTCATTAATGCTTGCCTTAACAGATCCAGAATTTAAGGAAGATATATATGATTTACAAGGTGAGCTCTCAACTCCGAAAGGTAATCAGTTAGCTTATGTTCCAACTGAACAGTTTGTAATGTCTATGAACAAAGATTTTGTAATTAGAAATAGGGATGCCTATGTTAGTTATGATCACTCCTATACAGGAGAGAGCTATCAATCATCAGCCAATACTGATACTAATGGTTCATATTCACTAGCTAATTTAAGATTTGGGGTTAATCCTTCTAGCAAGGCCAGTTCCCAAGCTGATGATATCTTTGGCTTCCTGAAGCATTCTTCAGTAGAAGTCTATCTTGAAAATGTTCATGACTCTGATCCTACTCTGGGTATTTATGATGACTTTGGTGACATCAGAAGAACTGGAAGCAAGCCAAGAACTATTGGCGTTAGGCTTAGATATAGATTTTAATTATCTCTAGATAATAACTTACCAAGCTCTTCTGAGAGCTTGGTAGGATCTTCATAGAATGTAAAGTGACTTAAGTTATCAAGGACCTTTATTTCAGCACTTTTTAAATTTTCACAAAACTTTTCTACGTATTTCAATGGGATAAGTTTATCTTTCTCACCAAGAACAAAGGTAACAAGTCCTTCATACGAGGATATGTCAGTTTCACTTAATGAAAAGTTCTTACAAGCAGTAAGATCATTGCTTAGAATGTCTTTAGTTATTTGATTGAATAGTTTTTTTAAGTCATAAAGATCAACTTCATTGTCTAAATTATCTATGATTTTTTTACTTCCATAGGGAGTATTAATTAAATCAGATTTTTTTTGATAAAAACCAGAGCCTTTAGTTCCAAACATAGGGCCGCTTGCCTTAGCTTTTGGAGGTTGATTAACCCCATAGGTAGTAAGCATATCCATAGCTGAATCTAAATTCTTTCTCGCATCATCAAGCAAAGCTGTACCAACGAACATAGGAGCTGATGAATTCAAAATATTTACTGATTTAAATTTAAGCTTCTGATTAAATGCAATTCTTAGTGCAATAAGGCCCCCCATGCTGTGTCCGCAGAGATGAAAGTTGCTTATATCAACATCACTTAAGACTTCCTCAACACCTTCTGCATAGTCTTCAATAGTTTTTAATTTAGGTCCTGTTGAATACCCATGGTGGGGTAAATCAATTGCAAGAGTTTGATTAAATAGAGCTGAGTCTAATTTAATATCTTTTACAATTCTATGGTCCATTCCTGCACCAGGAATCATGAGCAAAGAGTCTTTATTTGCATCTATAGAGGCAAAGTTATGAAGATAATAATTAGAGTTATTAGATTTTTTGTACATTTTTAAAGATATATCCGATAAGTAAAATATTTATAAAGATAAGGGGTATAGAGGTTATTACAAGCATATATTTAACAGTTTGTAGGCCGCCAAGATACATAAGAATTGCAGGCTGAACAACTAGTAATGCAGAAAATACAATTCTTAGAATTTTTGATGGTTCCATATCTGGTGTTTTCATAGCTGTTTTTGAGAGAATAAAAGCGCAGGAATCATATGTAGTGCATAAAAATATGATAGAAATTATTCCGTATATTGTTAACATCAATGTATTTAAGGGCAATGAGGATATTACATCAACAATCACCTTAGTTGGTCGCTCATTTGCAAGAAGCGTAGGTAAATCCAATGCACCAGTTTCAAATAAATGTAGGGAATAATTTCCTATTATTAAAAAATGAAGAATTGAACCAACTCCACCAATAATTATTGTCCCTAGTATTAATTGGCGAATAGATTTCCCATTAGATATATTTACAAAAAATACTCCTAAGTATGGAGCTAACGCCAACCACCATGCCCAATAAAAGACTGTCCAACTTTGCACAAACTGACTACCTGTATAAGTACTCATTTTAATAAAATCTTGAACATAATTAACCATTACATCAAAGCTAGTAGAGATGATGTATTGGGTAGGACCAACAAGCAATACAAAGATCAAAAGCATTATTACCAGAACTATATTGATATTACTGAGTCTTTTAATACCTTTTGTTATACCAAGGTAGGCGCTTGTGGTGATAATAGTTAAGCATATTAATAGAATGATCATTTCTAATACTAATGAGGAGGGTATACCAAGCAAATTAGCTATTACCTCTGCTATTAATGGAAAGGATAAACCTAGACCAACCCCAGCACCTGCAAGGATTCCAAATATAAAAAATACATCAAATAAAGATTTCAAGAAGTTATTAAAAGGAAGATCTTTGTGAATAAGAAGAGATCCAAATGTGAGCGGGGTAGATTTATTCAGGGTTGTAGCGATAGCAAATGCTACAGCTGGCAATGCATAGATAGCCCATCCACTAAATCCCCAATGAAAAGATGTATAAGTATTAATAGTTAACAGAGCTTCATCTGAACCTACTTCTAGATCAAAAGGAGGTCCTGAATAGTAGGCTGCCCATTCAATAGGAGACCAATATAAAATAGATGCCCCCATGCCTGCAGCAAATAACATAGAGCTCCATGACAATAAAGAATATTCAGATGCTCCAGCAACATTAATCTTTTTATTACCAACTTTACTTAAAGCAATGCTAACTAAGAAAACAAGAATAATTAAAGCGCCATATTGAAAAACTGTTTCAAACTTAAGTGCCTGTCTCTTATACACATCTGACGCTGCCGACGACT
>OJCJ01000175.1_pt1 | contig 13543 bp, 11 predicted proteins | sample 1591811 | NCBI WGS metagenome assembly OJCJ01 (sample SAMN05416758, study PRJEB24817) | seawater metagenome | isolation source: Sea water | place: Canada:Atlantic | collected 2013-07
AGCCATAACCGTGCAGTACAAGTTCTATATGCGTGAACGCTGGAGTTCAGCACCCAGAAAACAGAATGTTACCCTAATATTGGAAGTCACAGGTGGAATATTACTTCGTACTATACCTTTTGTTGTTCTATATTTAGTGGGTGATGCCGAAGCCATAGCACGCTGGTGGCAGGGGTTGATGCTATTCGTCGTCGCAGGCCTTTTAGGCACAATTATTCTCGTGTATTTCTTTGCCTACATAGTGCATCACCCACACCTAGAAAAAGATCGGTATCTCAATACATCTACAATTTTAATCCCCGGTCCTTTTTCTCACCTGCTGACGATGCTCTGGGGTTATCAAAATTATCACTCCATACACCATCTTTTTCCTTGGGTTCCTTTTTATCAGTATCGAAAAGTGTTTGATAAGATTTCACCTACCATGGAGGCTATGGGAGCACCGATTTATCAGATAACCTGGACTGGCCTACGTCCGTTTTTAGTTAATGAGGTCATAGGCCAAAACCCTAATCCAAAGTAGACCAAAGATGGCTGTGTAATATTATCGGTGGTGGCGATTAGATATTTGGCGATGAAAGATTAATTGTTGATTAACAGTCTGAAAGGTAATGTCTATGTCGGCTAAGTTTGATCATCTTGTCATTTTCGTATCGAACCTCGATGACGCCATCAATGACTTCACTGATCTCGGCTTTAAGGTCACCCGAGGTGGCTCCCATGGTTTAACCGAAAATGCACTGATCATCTTTGCAAATCAAACCTACATTGAACTACTGGCTCTAAAACCCTTTTGGCACAGCCCGTTTATGCGCATCGCAAACCGACTTGGCCTGCTGCAATGGCTGTTGGAAAGGAAAGCAAATATATACTGCAGGCTGCTACGCTGGGTTAATGGCGACATCGGCCCCGTCGATTGGTGCGTTAGCGTCACTGATCTTGAATCCACGCTGAATAACTGGAAAGCTTCACACTTAGATGTGCTAAAAATCGAAAAATTTTCTCGTGAACGCATTGATGGTGGCATTGTGCGCTGGTATTTGGGTGGCACCGCAAGCCATGATTTACCTATTTTACTGGAGGATATAACACCCATTGATCACCGTGTGCCTCTGACAGGCACCACAGACCATCAAAACGGCGCTTTAGAGTTAAAGGCAATCGAGTTTAAGGTACAAGACAAAGTCATTGCACAGAATACGGCAGTCAGATTTCTTCTACCTGCGGATTATCAAGACGGCAGCAGGCAACAAGACTTAACGCTTGGCAATGTGCAGGTTAGCTTTAAAGAACATGCTCTGCCCTATAAGGTTTCGCTTACAATCTCATCCTCAGGTAATCAACCTCAACCACTTGATCTCGTAAAAAGCCATGGTACACAAATCAAATTAATCCCATAAGCTAGCTAGATCACGATCAAGTACGCCGCTGACGCCTTTTCCTACAGTCTTGGCTACCCTGTCAAGGTTCCTAAAATTTTTTCAAGGTAACTACGGCTATTATCCGAAATCCTTTAGCATCGCTTTAAGCTCTAATGAATGCTGCTCTTCCTCACCAATAAGTCCGCGCGCATACTCTTCAAGGTAAATAGATCTATCGGCAACATTATCTAATAGTTTCTTATAAAGACTCAAAGCATGGAGTTCATGTTCTAGGCTTTCTTCCAATATATCCTTTATGGAATGCCTATTGGTTTCTTTAATTTTTGCAATTTTCTGACCAGGATGACCATCTAGCCCCACAATTAGCTCACCCGCTTGCTGGGCATGCAACAAAGATTCTGCGGCTTGTTCTTTTAGAAATGCGACAATTGGTAACCTGTATGGGCCACTAACCATCATGGCTGAGTGGGTATATCTAACAACCCCAGCCAATTCATATTCCATGATTTCATTCAAGATACCACATACCAACTCTGTACTGATTTCCTTCATTTAGTAACAACCTCTATGTTATGAATCAAAAACTTCGTATTGTGAGTGTATCTAAATCCTAACCTTACACATAACTCCGCCGTGTCAGTGTACATGATCAATGCCATATTTGGATCACTCCATACCCTACCAAAATGACCTACAGGCCTCAACAACAGTCAGAAGGCCTAAGCAGCCACCTCCGCCCCCCATTTTCAAGTTCAAATACCCTAGGACGGGGTAAAGGAAGTAATGCTAGAAAATTGGCAAGAGTATATGCATGGTGTGGGGACTAAGGTGAAGGTGACGGTGGACTTGGCTTGGATACCTATCTCGTCTTACATTGCCCGTACCTAATTAGACTCACAACAAGTAATACACCGATATCCCCTGATTTACCAAGTGATCGCAGCGATTGGTTTGGCCTTTAAACCTTCAAAAAAAGTAGCGCGTTGCCGACTAAAACTTGACGTACCGGATGGTGACTCGAAGCTGTTGAAATGCTAGCAGCAGAATTCGCGGGGTGTAAAATTACTAGCAATTATAATATTTGATAATTTCATTTCCTGTTTTGGCTAGATGAACGATGCAAATTGGACAAATGGGTTTTTATGCCTTATTCTATTTGAAAATGAATAGATTTATGGATTGATTAAGTATTATGCCAGCGAACAGCCTATTAATAGCTCTATTGCTTTCTCTAACTCTAGTTGGATGTGGTGGCGGAAGTGGGTCATCTTCATCTCAAGATTCTAATTCAGGATGGGTTGCGGGGAGATATGAAGCCTGGCGCAATTTGGGCGGAATCTGTGCCAATCCACGAAATAATAACGATGTGCGGGGAACAATAACCGACGAGAATTCTTGGATTCGTTCTTTTAGTAATGATACTTACCTTTGGTATAGTGACCTTCCAGATACGGATCCAGCGAGTATAAACAGTACGGAAATATATTTTGATTTAATGAAAACCACCGCGCTGTCGCCTACTGGGAATCCAAAAGATCAATTTCATTATACCTATGATACGGAAAAGTGGGAGCTACTCTCAGAATCAGGTATTTCAGTTGGGTATGGGGCTCAGTTTCAACTAGGTGAGAATAATTATCCAAGAAGTATTGTTGTTGCATATACGGAGGCTAATACTTCTGCTTCCGCCAATAATTTAACTCGTGGTGCAGCTATAATTTCTATCGATGGGGTTGATGTAGCCTATGGCTCTGATGTGGATACTTTGAATGCAGGTCTATTTCCCTCGAATGCGGGTGAGCCTCATATTTTTGAGGTGAGAGATTTAGGTGCTGCACAAACGAGGATTATCACATTGAATAGCGAGGCTGTGGTGTCTGATCCTGTGCAGAATGAAAAACACTTTGATCTGAACGGAAACAAAGTTGGGTATATGACTTTTAATGATCATATAGCAACCGCTGAGCAACAGTTAATCGATGCTATGAGTTCGATGCGTGATTCTGCAGTAGATGAGCTAATTGTAGATTTGCGATATAACGGTGGCGGGCTTCTCGGAATTGCGGCAGAGCTTGGTTATATGATTGCAGGCTATGTTGGCGATGGAAAAGTTTTCTATGAGACGCAATTTAATTCTAAACATCCGTCTTACGATCCGATTACAGGGGATTTTTTGTCGCCGGTAATGTTCCAATCAAGTGCTGTTGGTTATTCTGCTATTGCAGGACAGCCACTACCAGCATTGAATCTAAGTCGAGTATTTATTATCGCAAGCGAAGGAACCGCATCAGCAAGTGAGGCACTTATCAACGGATTACGTGGTGTGGGAGTTGATGTGATTTTAATCGGTGATACCACACTTGGAAAGCCCTATGGTTTTTATCCAATTGACAATTGCGGTACAACCTATTTCACTGTTCAGTTTAAGGGAGTAAACGCTAGAGGTTTTGGTGACTATAGTGACGGATTCACGCCTGTTGAAAACGTAAGTTCGCAAGGGTCAGAGGTTACTGGCTGTCGGGTTGCGGATGATCTTACACACATGTTGGGTGACAGGAGTGAGGCGCGAATATCTGCAGCGTTAAGCTATATCGAGAATGGTAGTTGCCCTTATGCTTATGGAGCTGAGTCTCAAATTCCTCAAAAAACTCTTATAGAGTCAGGACAGCCTGATTTGTCTAAGAAAAATAGAAGGATAATGAAACCGGAACTTGGAAATATATTGTAATGATAGCTTGCACTAAAAAATTATTAGGACTTTCTCTGGTGATTTTTTTTGGCACGGCCTCTTGCCAAACTCCGTTTCATGATAAGCCTGTACCTGCATTATTACTCAATGGGACTGTCGATGATCAGGCGCAAATTAAAATTGTTCTTGCGGAAGCTCTCAATAAGGATGATGTAATTTTAAGTAAGAATCCTTTTTCCATAAAGAGTTTTTTGGTGGTTGAGAAGTCATTCAAGCGTTCGTTGGAGGGAAATCTTACGGGTGGATTTATAATGGGTGCCCCTGAAAAATTTTCGTTACTTAAAGATGGTAAGGGCTGTTTGATAAATCATGTTAATACTGATCGAATATGGCGTTTAGAGAATATTGTTTGCGTTCGTGCTAACAACGAAAGTTGATAAACCACATCATATCCGGCCTCGGGCACCATAATCTCTAGGGATCTTCAACGTAACTCACTTACGCTTTATTTTAACGCGCCATCGGCCTTTGTAAGGTCTTATTGAGGCCATCTCCATCTCTCCTAGATTGCCAAGTGGTCACCACGGGGTCACACCTCTAGGAGTCTAGCGTAAGCAACTGATAAATAGCTACTTTTTTACTGTCGGTGAGAGAGGGATTCTACTCTATGTATATAAAGTATTGATTTTAAATGACATATTATATATCGATGTAGTCTAAATTAATCCGTTGTACCTTTCGTTGTACCCTTTGGTCGCTTTATCTCTACCCTCCTCCTCGATCTAGCCCTGATTTGACTGGATGAGGTATTTGGTTATGATAAGGTAACCATGAAACGATTACTTTTACTTAAACTAAAGGAGTGTAAATATGGAATGTGGTTGCGGAAGAAGCCCAACTGGTAAATGCATCGGTTGGCACAAACTCTCTGAAGAGGAGTACCAAAAAAAACTTAAAGAGTATGAGGACAAAAACAAAGAACAGAAATAAATTCTATTCAACGACGATTGGTTTTGGTGGCTAAACACCAGTTAAAACAATCTGCATAGGTGGTATCTACCTCGATCTACGCGCGCGTAAATGTGTCTTTAAAGTCCTTTTTATAAGCCTCAACAACTTCTTTTTATAGGCGGTAACTACCTCGATCTATTCGCGCGTACTGGCGTCCATTAAGTCGCGCGCTGGAGTGTCCCGAAAGTCATTTTTACTTTACCCTAGGGTTTCTTTCATCTTTAGGTAAATCGCATTTGTCCAACCAAACCCATGCTGCACCGCATATTCACCACCTGTCGCTAAGTTTTCTACATCCACTACATTATATTTCTCAAAAATACGCCCAGTTCTTAGGTAACCAGATTCTACGGTATGGAGCCAGCAACGAGCTGATTTGTCCGCCAACTTTTTGAAGCCATACCGACGTAGGCCGACAAAACAGATCCATTGTAATGGCGCCCAGCCGTTGGGAGAATCCCACTGATGTGGGGTTCTAACTGTGGAACTCGCCCAACCGCCAGACATTAACAAGTGACTTTCAAGATAGGAGGCTACTTTCTCAGCCTGCTGCTGAGTCGCCAGCCCAAAAAACAAGGGATAAACCATTGCTAAGCTGTGACGCCCAGTTGGCATACCATTGGATACAAAAAGATCCGAGAATGTACTAGCATCGCTACAGAAAAACTTATTTTGGATAACTATCTGCCTTGCGTTCGCCAAGGATTTATAATGACTCACTCTTCCCGGACAAGCTACTTTGGCACTAGCTGCGAGCAATTGCTCAACACGGCACAGAATACAATTAAGATCTATAGGAATAATGTCGCAAGTCTCGATTGAAGATGGATCATATGGATCTGCAAACCAACGCGAAGAAAAATCCCAACCTGATTCAGCACCGGCGCGAATATGTCTATAAAGTTTTTTGGGATGGCCGACTTGTTGGCCTAGCGCATAGTCCTCCCAATAACTTTCTGGCCGAGGCGAATCAAGATCGTCCCAATATCGATTGAAAATACATCCATCTACCTTTATCGCGCGAGTGCAATCCTTACTCGACATAGTTTTATCAATCCCAGCCATCCAAAACTCATACTCAGTTTCCATAGCCGAGAAGTAACGGCAATAAATCTTCTCATCACCCAGAGTAGTCGCAAGCAAGTCAACCATAAGAGAGAAGAAAGGAGGTTGTGAACGCGAGGTATAATAAGTTCGATTGCCGTTTGGTACGAAACCAATCGAGTCAATTAGATAAGCAAAGTTTTCTACCATATCACTTAGTAACAAGGTATTTCCTGATTCAGCTAGACCTAACATAGTAAAATAACTGTCCCAGTAATAGACCTCTTTGAAGCGGCCGCCAGGCACAACATGCGACTTTGGTAAATTAATCAATGAAGAATTGTCATCGCCACCACCATTCCGAGTAAGCTCTTCCCACTGAAGTTTAATATAGTCTAGGATATCGACTGAAGACCCTAAAGAGCATTGCTCTTCCTTGATCGATTCAGGAAAATCAAAGTGCATACGAACAAACTTCATTAGGTTATCAGAATCGTAAAACGGATATTCTTTGTAGTTGTGTAAAATTTTCTCTGGGCTGAACTTAGGTGTCGCATCAGCGAAGGTTTTTGAATCGTCAAATATCCTTTTTAGCTGCACATCCTTAAATAACTGACCATAAATAAGATCAGGAGATTTATTCATAATGTGCCACCATTTTTTTAAAATAAAGTAATGTAAAAACTATCAAAACCATCGGTACAAGCGAAAAGTAAAACGCAGTAACACCATCATAGTTTTCAAATAATGTCCCTGTAATTATCGAGCCAGTAGTACCCCCTAGCGCAGAAAAAACCACAATCAACCCAGACATCTGTGGATGTTTTTTGCGAGGTAATGCCGACAGGATCGTAGAATTAATAATTGGATATATAGGTGCTAGAAAGAGCCCGATAAGAGGGAAAATATATGCTACCAACGGAGCCTGACTCCAACTTGTTACAGTATCCGTAGCCGTAAAATTAGCCAATGGCATAACTACTAATACCAGCGCTGCAGCTGAAATGATGCAAAATAACAGCAATCGAAACCAACTTATATAACGCAAAGTGATGCCCGCTAACAAGCGGCCAACTACAGTTGCACCAGCAAGGATGCTAGCCATTTGGATACTGAGGCTTTTGGGTAGGTTGAGCACACTATGGTTAAAAGAGGGCAGCCACGTCATAATGCTTTGCTCAATTAACACATAAAGAAATATACTAATTGCGAATAATCCTATCAGGGGGACGGCACAAAGACGGAGCATACCAATAAGCCTTATATCCTCGTCTGTCGCCGCTTTGACATCTACCAAACTATCGATAGGCGGACATAACATTACCAACAGCATAGAAGAAGCGCATAATCCAGCTAATAAATAATAAATGTTTAACCAGCGTATATCTCCGGGATTTTCATCATTAATAAATAGGCTGAATAAAAAATAACCACTTAGAATCCCCATCATAAAAAATGACTCTAGGAAATTCATCAGGCTGGAGTGTTCACGACTATTAGAGGTTAAAAGACCAATGCTGGAAAAAACACATATTTTTATCAATGCAAAGCAACTGCCAATTACCATAAATAGAACTTTAATCATCCAAAATTCAGGTATCTGAGTTGCCAAAAGGCTAACCATTCCCACGGCCGCCAAAGCGTATAACATTACTCTTTTATAGCCCAGGCTTAATATGTAAGAAGCAACTAAGAAAGATACTAGTGCGAGAGGAAGATCTTTAAATCCCTCAAGTAAACTTGCATCAGATGCAGTTACCCCGAAGGTGGTTTGAACCTGTAATATTACAATACCAACGCTATTCATCAAAATTGCAAAGATAAAATAGATAATAAATATCGCAGGAACAGTTATATTTTTTTTCATTATTATGTTGACCATATGGATAAATACAATGCTATTTAAACAACTCTACAGGCTATTTTTATTAACAAAATCTAGGGATCGATGTTAAAAATAGAGCTTTCAACATGATTTAATTTGGCTAACGAATAGACTCTTCTTTACTATCCGTTAGCCGTCATGGCATCTAATTAAAAATTGTAGCCAACACTGAACTTAATATTACGCGGCATAATATATCGACCGTTTGGTGCTGTTGGGTTGCGCGGATCTCCCTCAGTCAATCCTTCTTCATCGGTTAGATTATCCAACATCAATTGCAACGTCAGGTTGTCACTTGCATTGACGATCAAGCCTAGATCGACTTTTTCGTAACCAGGTAACTCCACAGTATTTCCATTGTCAGACCAACGATCGTCAACCAAACTCAACGAGCCATAGACGGTGCCGCTCCAACCATTACTCATACCAAAATCGTAACTTGGAGATATTCTCAACTGGTATCCAGGCTGACGCTGAGATTCGTTACCAATGATTCCTGCGTCGCTGCCTTCCGTAATTTCAGTATCCTGAATTGTCCCATTTAGCAAAACTTGAAATCCATTGCTTGCCACGTAACGAATATCGAGTTCCAGTCCCTTCGCTTCCTGAACAGAGTCCACCGCAGGTGTTCCCGGCAGACTGACGGCAGCATCTTCTACTTCAGTAACGAATCCTGTTACATATGCAGAAATATTTTTACCAGAGAACTTATAACCCAATTCATACTGTGCGACTTTTTGAGTCAGGTCATCACCGTCACTATATGCTCCGTAGTTATCACGAAAATCATCGAAGAACGGCAACCGATAACCGTGACTAGCACGGAAGAATACTCCGCTATTTTCATCTAGCGCAAGATTAGCTCCAACTGTATATGATGTTTGTGATTCATCGTAATCTACGACTTTGCTAATGCTTCCAGCCAGTCCTTCGTCAACAGAATAGTTGACCTCATGATTGGCATTACGCACCCCTACGTCAAAACTGAGTGAGTCTGTTGCTCGAAATGTTACCGTTCCGTACAAGGCACGATCTTTTGCATCGCCAGCCGCATCAATATCGTAGTTCCATCCGCAGCTATTGGGACATTCGGCTCCAGTTATCATTTCACCACCATTTTCAACCACATAATACTGGTGATTACCTAAAGCCCAAAATTCATCTACTGAGGTCGTTGCCGCATACAGCCCAACGGTAGCATCAACTTTATCGTAGCTACCAGTCAACGACAGGTTATTTGTCATAGATTCTATGTTCTTACGAACCTCCCATAATCCCCACTGTTGAGTGTACTCGTCACCACTGATGCTACGACCAGTCACTGCGCCAGTAGTATCACCGCCAAGCAGTGATTCAACGGTAACTGCCCCACCATTGGAAACAAAACCAACGGTATCAGCATCGCCAGATGTGTAGTTCAAGGCATTACTCAAGCTCCATTGATCGTTGATCTCCAGATCAAAATTAATCCCACTGACAGTACCATCCCATCCACGACCATCGGCCATATCTACATTTCGACTATCTCCATTGGACAACATAATCGTTTGCTTGCGATTCAGAGTTCCGTTTTGAATATAGGTATTATCAACACCTGGCACATTTAGAGCTCCTGGTAAATACCACGTGCCGTGATCGTCAGTAGCGCGGTGGTAAACACTCAACTCACCATTCTCAAGTTCTTTCGTCAGCTTTATAGTAAATTGGTGACCTTTCTCAGCCTGATAGCCTGCATCACGGATACCAGGAGATGAGCTAACATAACCACCAATCATATAATACAAGCCATCAGTCAGCTTTCCACTCATTCGCGCGTCAAACCGCTGCAGGTCGTAATCTGAAGTGCTGTATTTAACTAAGCCTTCGGTCTCTTCCTGGCCACGCTTTAACAGAAAGTTAGTAGTCAAACCGGGCTGGCCGTTGTCTTGAACGGATTGTGGACCACCTCGCAGACCTTCCACTCGCTCAACCGTCTCATCAATTCTGAACAGCGTAGTGTTCTCAAGGAAAGAAAGTGTCGGTGCTGGATAGACGGGCGCCCCTTCGATCTGCAACGTATAGTAAGGTGCGTCACCTCCACCAGGCATTCCCCTCACAAAGATATTTGCACCTGATACACCACCTGAACTTTCCGCCCACACACCAGGAATAGTCTTTAATAGATCGGCAGTACTTTTTGGAGAGAATTTCACGATATCCTCTGCCGTAACATTAGTAATTGCGTAGCTAGCATCTAATTTACGTACTTCGCTGCCATCGGCAGACCCGGTGACAACGACCTCTTCTAATATTTCGGAGCTCGCATTACCTGCTAGATTTAATGCCATTACTATGGCTGTATAAGAAATATATTTTTTCAAGTTCTTCCCCTCTACTATTTTAGTTTAGCCAAATGATTTCTTTATAACAGCTAGTATGTGAGCCCCACCAAACATGCCAGCGCGAATATAGCCTCAGTAATTTAATCGTTAATGAAATCGATTTCAAGTATTTTATGAAATTAATTTCATTTTCTTCTGCATTGCCATAGTAGAAAGGAAAGCTGGAGGCTACAATAGCGACTCTATTTCATGAATATGCAGGACATCCATTTTGAAAAGCAACCGCCCCGTAACAATGCTTGATGTCGCCAGAGAGGCAAAGGTCTCAAAACCGACTGTTTCTAGGGCTCTAAGCGATAATCCTTTGGTCACCAAAGAGACCAAAGAACATATAATTGCAACAGCTCGCAAACTTGGCTATGTGGTCAATCGGAACGCCCAGAAACTGAGGCATAAAAACACCAATACCGTCGCTGTATCCATTGATTTCCTCTCCCATCGTCAAAACCGCATTTCCGACCCATTTATCTTTGATTTACTGGCTGGGATTTCCGAAGCACTTGGGAAGAAAAATATTGATCTATTACTTACATCGCCAAATCATGAAAATTCAGAAAAATTTAGGAATATGATCGCTGGGCGTGAAGTTGATGGATTCATCTTTATCGGTCAAGGTAGACGAACAGATTTATTGCTTGAGTCTGCGAACTTCGGTATACCGATGGTTGTGTGGGGAGGTAAATTTGATAACGCACCTTACTGTGTCGTCGGAAGTGATAATTACCTAGGAGGACAATTAGCCGGAAAACATCTAATATCAAAGGGTAAACGGCATATTCTCATGGTTGGCGATATAGAGCATATTGAAATCAACCTACGCTATAAAGGTCTACAAAAAACTGTCGCAGATAGCAGCATAGAGGTGGAGCTTTCACATTTACCAGTTGCTAACTTCTCATACGATACAGCTCACGAGGTGGCAGCAAAGTTTTTCAAACATAAAAGTAGTTCCGTAGATGGTGTTTTTGCTTATAGTGACACAGCCGCAATGGCTATTGCCCACGCTTTACTAGAACTAGGTAAGCGCATTCCCGAGGATATTTCTATCGTTGGCTACAATGATAGTTCCACGGCAGCTATTTATCGTCCAGGAATAACAACCATTCAGCAGGATACATATGAAGCTGGAGAGTTAATGGTGAAGTTGTTGCTTCAGCAATTAGAAGGGAAGCACCCAGATTCCAGATTAATCTCAACAAAATTGATGGTACGTGAAAGCTGAAAGATTCTGGCGAGTGTTTTTAAGTGGAATTTTGCCTCAAAGAGCCTGGCCGATTGTTACCTTAATTTACTGGAGGCTATTGAGCAGCGATTATAAAATTAACAGGAGGAATCTCAACTGAAAATTGTCGCTGAGGGGGAGCTGTTATTCATCATATTATTAGTCGCTGTGAGCTGTGCCACCATCTATGCCTTTGATATCCCTCTGGTTGCTGGTGTAAGTGATTTCAACTAGAGACGCCAGATAGAACAATCTGCAAAGGTGGAATCTCTCTCAAAGGCTCAGGCTGATTCTCACCCCAGTTCTCTCTATCTCTGACCTTTAGGTAGTAAATCATTGCTGTGACGTTACCCTGAGTGGCCCTCTCAAAGAGAGCGTTAGAGACCTTATTTAAGCCCTCAGCGCGTCCCTTTTTTATAGCATCCATAAACTCCTTATACTCGTTCTGTTTGCCGTATAAGGTTGATTCCGATATACCTAGGCAATCACTTATCTGAGACACTGTAAGGCCACGAGAAGCCATTTCACGAGCTTGTTCGCAGATAGAGTCAGTTGGTATCCATGCGGGTCTGCCAGTCATAAAACTATCCTTTGTAAATATTCCTTCGGTGATAATCTAAATATGATTTCTGCTCGTCATGAAACGATCCCGTATTTCGAGCTTCAATTGCCCATGCATCAATAATAGACTGATCGCAGTGCTGACTTATCAGCAGATCACCGTCGTCAGCAAACGATATCAATCCTTTGTCAAACAAGCGATCAATATGAGGAGAGAGTAAAAGACCATTGTATCCATCAAGTTTTTCTATGTTGTTTGATTTAGACCATGGTTTTATATGACTAGCGATCAGATATTTTTGCCCTTTGGCTCCAGTAACTCTGCAACCTTTTTCTACATAAGTAACTCGCGATTTAAACAGCCCTTGGCCCTTCCTCGAAGCCACAATGTTAGTAGCAGAAGTTTCTCGCTCTGCATCATCGGTTATCCTACTAGAGACCCACTCAACTTCCTGAGTATTTTGGGTAGTTTCGAAATCATCCGATAAAGTGAATTTGTCATCGTCGCCACCAAGGTCCATCAAAACCTCAAATAACTCCTTACTTATCTCAAAGAGATACGACTGATTACCGTCTCCATTCTCTTGTATTGGAGAATACTTTGCGGGTAAAAGAGGTCTTATTTTCTCAATATTGTGTTTAGGAGAAATTCTTTGTTTTAGTAATTGATATTTAGCATCTACCTGCCAGCCTTCATTTGACCATTCAGCTCCAGCATTACCAAATTCAGAAGGTTTTGGTGCGCTAAAGGCACAAGTAACAGCCGTGCTTATGGCTATTATATGCCCATTAGCAAAAGACAATATCGGGTCGCCTACGCTTATCAGACGCATATTATCGTAGGCTTTTAGAGGACCTCGCTTCCCTTCTTTGGGTGACCACAAATAGTCACCATTGAACTCATGCTTAAACGTACCTTTTTGGCTTACCCACCAATACTTCATAAAACCTCCTTATTCGTTATTAAATCATCTCATACTATTTTATCTATTGTCTAAAACAGCTCATCACACTCTAATGCCCATTGTTCTTCATATTCAGCTAACCACTCATCAGTAGTTTGGTTCTGTACTCTCTTAGTATCATCTATAGGGCTAATAGGATTACTTGTATACTCACTTACTTGTTTACTTATTACGTAGTTATTTGGACATGTAGTTGGAATACTCTCTTGTGTAGACTCCGTAGGGATTTGATTAATATCCTTATCAGGGAAAGTTATCAGGTTTTTATCAGGAAGCTGTCGGGTAGTTGTCAGGGCGTTATCAGGCAAACTCATCGGTCTAAGCGTTCCCGCATCTAATCTAGTACCCTTTGATGTCTCTGCCTGTCTCTTATACACATCTGACGCTGCCGACGACTCCTTAC
>OJCJ01000176.1_pt1 | contig 13456 bp, 19 predicted proteins | sample 1591811 | NCBI WGS metagenome assembly OJCJ01 (sample SAMN05416758, study PRJEB24817) | seawater metagenome | isolation source: Sea water | place: Canada:Atlantic | collected 2013-07
CACGTAAGGAGTCGTCGGCAGCGTCAGATGTGTATAAGAGACAGGTATACATGTAGAAACACACAGAAGTGAATTTTGAGTTAGGTCCCTTCATATACACAGAGACACAAATGTACAACATTCTAGAAAAAACTTACAACATAATGCATTTTAGGGGTTGACTAGGGTGTTTTTATGAGTATAACTGCGGAGCAGGAGCAATACAGTTACTCTTAAGTGTTTTAACTCTTAATAAAGTAATATATATTAATAAGTATAAATAAGATAAAGTTTTTACTTGTAGTGTTACTGTGTTGCTGTATACTAATACGTATGTAACACACATAAAAGTAACAAACATAAGTGTTACATTACTGTACGTGGCGTATATTGTGTGTATTTTCTCCTCATGTCTCCTCCCTCCTGCATGTAATTGCGTCACGTACCTCTTTCCTTAGAAAAAAGTATTGACAATGAGTAATAAAAGAATACAACTATACGCATCAGAGAATGTCATTGAAGAGTTTTACGATGCTATAGCAGATAATGACGCAAGAAAACTACAACGTGTACACATTCCTAAGTCTGATGTGTTTTATGTAAGAACAGCTATAGAAGCAGACACTGGAGTGCGATACACTCTAGACCATGTAGAGAGAGCTATGTACCTTGAGGGTTACCTCACTAAATATGAAGTATTAGATCCTGGTAGAGAACGTGACAATGTGGGTTAAGCTAATCCTCCTTGTGCTACTAGCAGGTTGTACCACTATAACCTATACAGCATCCTGTCGTGTCGATGATGACGTATGCCAGAGAAACCAAAATGCTCAGACACTTGCTATTATCGGACAGGAAGACGCAGCTCTACAGCTACTATGTGAAGATAGTAGTATTCGTAACAGTTTTAGGGACGAGTGTAGGAGCGAATGATGTTACTGGTGACTTCAGTAATAACTATCAAGATTCAAACGTTGACAGTAATAACAATGATGAGACTATAACGAATAACTATAATGCTACGGGTGCTGGTTCACCTGCCCCTGTAATGTCAGCTATAGCCCCTACTATGATGGGTGGCGGTGGTAACGACAGTTGCTTACTACCAAGTTCAACAGGGATACAGGTAAGCATACTAGGTTTATCTCAGGGTACTATGACTCAGGATAAAGCTTGTAACCGTAGAAAGAATGCTAGGCTCTTAGGAGCACCACAGCAAGTAGGTGGATTAGGGCTACAGGTATCAGCAATATCCATATTGTGCCAAGACCCTGTAGTGTTTAGAAGTATGATGTTAGCGAATACGCCATGCCCTATCAACGATAGTAAGACAGGGAAGTTGCTTATGGGAAAAGCGGCGATAAAGAAATACAGAGAGACTCCAGCACTTTATATAGTTGGATATGAGGAAGACCAGGAATTTTGGAACACCCTGTTGAGGGTAGGAGAGGAAGATACAGATGAAGACAACGTTGAAGACGATGCTCCTAAGCTCAGTCTTAGTGAGCGTTTCCGCACTAGCAAACGCAAATGAAACTAATTATGAGTTAACAGGGCAAGAGAAGATTAATGCACTCATAGCTTCAATCAGTGATATACAAGATCGTATAACTGAATCAGCTGTTATGACTGTTGGTGCTGTAGGTTATGCGGCTATAGGTGGTGTTATTAATGATGATGCCCTTAACGACGGACTTATTACAACAGAAGAACTAGGTGCATACTTAGCCGCTAAAGAACTTGTACTGAACCATGACTACGCTATAGCTGAGACAGCTGAGCAGTTGTTTATGCAAGAACACGCAGCTAACATGAATAGCTTAGATACAGCAGTAGATAATCTTACTGCAGCAACAGCTATAGTTATGACAGCAGTTAATGTAACTTCTATAGCAGCTGAAGCAGATACTAAGCCAGAACAAGTTGAACTACAGGGTATGCTAGAAACAGATGCGTATAGCCTTGACACAGCAGAAGTTAACGAGTATAATGAAGCTGTAGCCGCTGTAGAAACATTCGCTCAACAGGCTGGTGCTTATATGGCTGCTGCAAATAATGATGACCTAACAGCTACTGTAGATAGCTATGCTGCGGCAGGTAACTTTATGGTAGGTAGCTACACAGCTATTACATATACTCAGAGTATAGATGAGTTTGTAATTACTTGGGATGCATCAGGCTTTGGTACAGGTTTCTCAGGATACCTAACACCTGAGATGAAGAATGCCTCAGAGATATATGCTGCAGGTGAGTACATTAATGAATATGGAGCAATGCCAACACAATGAGTTTTAGTATAGGCGGTTATAATATTAAGGGATGGGTAATGGCAGTAGCTGTACCTGTCCTCTCAACTATTTCGGGTGGTATATACTTTGGTTATGATACCCTTAACCGTTTCTATGGTGTAGAATCTGATGTAGCAGAATCATTAGATAGTATAGGTAAACTAAATTCTAAAACTGGTGCTACAGATAAACGAGTAACTTCTGTAGAGACTATAGCCCAGCGCAATCTTATTGAGGTTGAAAATGAACTGAGTAGTGAGATTGTAGTATTAGATTCTTTATTACTTACTAAGGTACAAGAGCTAGAAGGTAAACTCATAGTTCGTATACAGACGTTAGAACAAGCTATACTAGATAATGATGTACGAGGTTTAAACCAAAAGCTTGCACAACTTACTACTAACATGCAGCAGATACTAGAACAGCAGAAGGTACTGCTAGATCTTCGTAGTCAGGTTGATAAAGCTACAACTATAACAGATGGACTAGGTGACACGCTTGATACACTACAAACAGAAGTAGATGATATCTGGAAAGCCTATGACGAATTAACGGATAATCCTTTATAATGGCTATTGAATACAGAGGTGAGAAGTTTGAAGGTTATAATAAACCTAAGCGAACACCTAAGCACCCTACTAAATCTCACGTAGTATTAGCTAAAGTAGGTGATATTATTAAGATGATTCGCTTTGGTGAGCAGGGTGCATCTACAGCTGGAGCACCTAAAGCTGGTGAGTCTGATAAGATGAAGAAGAAACGTGCAAGCTTTAAGGCTAGACACGCTAAGAATATTAAAAGAGGTAAGCTCTCAGCGGCTTACTGGGCAGATAAGGTGAAATGGTAATGGCAGCACCCAAGCCAACAAATATGAAATTGTATAACCAGAAGAAAGCTCTGGCTAAAAAGAAGTTTAAAGTATGGCCCAGCGCTTATGCATCTGCTTGGCTTACTAAGGAATATAAAAAAGCTGGGGGTAGATATAGTGGCACGACAAAAAACAAAGTCACGTAGTCAGCACGTTCTTGTAGGTCGTAGAGGATTTTCTAAGGGTGGTTTAGGTAAATGGTTCGGAGAGGAATGGACAGATGTTAAAACAGGTAAAGAATGCGGTAGGTCGGGTACTTCAGAAAGTGGCAGACCTTATCCTGCGTGTCGTCCCAAAAAAGTGGCGAGCAAAATAAGTAAGAAGGAAGCGGCTAAGAAGACAGGACCTGCTAAGGTCAAATGGTCTACTACTGCTTCTGGTAGAAAAAGGACAACGTAATGGCTAAAGGTGTTCCACATTATTTCAAGGATGGTACTGAACATAAGGGCGGTATGCATAAAATGCCTAATGGTCAGATGCACTCTGGTAAAACACATGGTAAGAATAGTAAAAGATTGTTTCACCTAAAAGAGTTAAGTGCAACAGTAAAGAAAAAAGTAATGGCTAAAAGGAAAAGCACATGATGAACAAAGGTATGAAGGCTCTAAAGAAAGAAGCACCAGAAGTAGCTAAGAAGATGGGTTACAACTACGGTGGCTCTGCTAAGAAGATGGGTATGAGTTATGGTGGTATGACTAAGAAGCCTATAAAGATGAACAAAGGTGGTATGTGCGGTGCATCTAACCCAGCGTCTAAGCCTATGAAAAGAGGATAGACTTATGAAGGTTTATGAAAAATATAAAGCTGCTCTAGAAAAACATGGCTACACAGTAGATGTAGATGGTTGTGTTTGGGATGATCGTGGTAATCAAGCTGCTACAGAAGACAGATTTGGAAATGCTTTTTGTAATGATCCAAATGTTACAGATATTTGTAGAGCCTCTGAGGTTGTTGTAGCTAAGCCTAAGAAAAAGTCTAAAGCTCCTGAGGGTAAGAAACGTGCACGTACAGCCAAAGGTCACTATGTTAAAGATGATCCTAACACACCAGAGAATGAAGCGTGGGTTGATGAGTAATGAGTTTAGTTAATCAGGGCAAATCATCACGTATGAGGTCTGTATACGGTCACAATACTGGTACAGGAACTGAAGATGTGTACACTTGCCCAGCTAATTGTGTTTCTGAAGTAACTTTTATACATATAGTTAATGGTCAAAGCAGTGGAACAAACACAGTTGATATAAATTGGTACGTAGCTGCGGATAGTTACACCTCAAAGTTTTTAAACGATAAAAGTATTTCACACAATGATGCAGTTACTCATAGTAATATAGATCTAATACTTCAAGCTGGGGACAAAATACAGGTAACCCCTTCTAGCGCTGGTCATATTGATACTATCATTACAGTAACCGAAACCTTTATACCTGTAGGTTAACGGGTATGCATAAACAGGTGGTACTAAGATACCCCTAAATAAGTATAACTATCTCCGCACACCAACATAGGAGATAGTGATGCTAGACTTTTTAGAACGAAGCTTTAGGGCTATACAAAGAACACAACAAGCAAGAGCAGATCTTTGGTTACTTAACAATATGAGTGACAGAGAGTTGCGAGACATCGGCACTAGTCGTGGCGAGATAAGAGAGCACATAAATGGCAAGAAATCTATCAGAAAAACAAATCAAGTTTCTTGAAGTATTATTCGATGAAGCTAATGGTGATGCTGTTGCAGCTAAAAGGTTGGCAGGTTACGGGGACAACAGCAGCACTACAGCTATTGTTGAATCCCTAAAGGATGAGATAGGCGAGAAGACTCGTACCTATTTTGCTCGTACTGCCCCTAAGGCTGCAGTTGCTATGGTAGGTGCTCTTTCTGATCCTACTGAGCTAGGCATAAAAGAGAAGATGGTTGCAGCAAAAGACTTGCTAGACCGCGCTGGACTTGGTAAGGTAGATAAAGTGGATGTCACATCAAGTGGTGGCATCTTCTATCTACCACCAAAAGAAGGCACAAACGAATAAGTATTCCAACAAGAGACCTAGGATTCTGGCAATTACCAAAGCCAACCAAAGGCAAAGAAAAAGAGTGGCACACAATAGTACGTGTAACCGCAAAGATACCTTGGGGGTATGAACTAGATCCAGACAATGATAAGCTCTTAGTGCCTATCCGTCTGGAGCTTGAAGCTTTAGAACTTGCAAAGAGGCATCTTAAACAATATAGTTATCGTGCAGTAGCACAATGGCTGAGTAAAGAAACAGGTCGCTATATATCTCATATGGGACTAAAGAAGAGAATCGAAGTTGAGCAAAGACGTAGAAAAACATCTGCAACTAAACGCAAGCTTGCCAAGTGGCTCGAAGAAACCCTTGCGGAAATCGAAAAGCTCGAAACCCAAGGTGTTGGAGCATACGCAGATTCTAACAGAGTTGATTGAACAGGTAGATACTCCTAGGGATACTGTACCTGCTCAAGCTGTTGCTCCTGCATATGACGAGGAGTTAGCACAAGATATAGTGTTTAAACCTAACCCTGGCCCCCAGACCTCGTTCCTGAGTTCATCAGAGAGAGAAGTACTATATGGCGGAGCAGCTGGAGGAGGTAAATCGTATGCCATGTTGGCTGACCCTCTACACGGACTAAACGATCCTAACTTCTCAGGTCTACTTGTACGTCATACTACAGAAGAACTTAGAGAGTTAATACAAAAGAGTCAAGAGTTATACCCTAAAGCTATACCGGGTATTAAATGGTCAGAGCGTAAATCACAGTGGACTTCACCCAGAGGGGGTAGACTGTGGATGTCGTACTTGGATAAAGACACAGACGTTACTAGATACCAAGGACAGGCTTTTAACTGGATAGGCTTTGACGAACTTACACAATGGTCAAGCCCTTACGCTTGGGACTACATGAGATCACGTTTACGTAGTTCAGCAAAGAACTTAGGTTTGTATATGAGGGCTACTACCAACCCAGGTGGCAACGGTCACCAGTGGGTTAAGAAAATGTTTATTGACCCTGGACCATCTAACGAGCCTTTCTGGGCTACTAATGTTGAGACAGGAGATACTATTACATATCCTGTAGGACACAGCAAAGCTGGACAACCCTTGTTCAAACGTAGGTTTATACCTGCATCGCTTTTTGATAATCCATATCTTGCTGATGCAGGTGACTATGAAGCAATGCTACTGTCACTACCAGAGCATCAAAGAAAGCAACTCTTAGAAGGTAACTGGGATATTAATGATGGAGCCGCTTTCCCAGAGTTTGATAGAGCCAAACATGTCGTTGACGCTTTTGAAGTTCCCGAAAGCTGGGCTAAGTTTAGAGCTTGTGACTACGGCTACGGATCTTATACAGGAGTTATCTGGTTTGCTGTTGCACCAGACGAGCAACTCATTGCTTATAGAGAGTTATATTGTTCTAAGGTTACAGCTACAGATCTAGCTGATATGATCTTAGACTTAGAGAAAAAAGACGGTGGTATGAGATACGGGGTGCTTGACTCTTCTTTGTGGCACAACCGTGGCGACACGGGACCATCACTAGCTGAGCAAATGATTATGAAGGGTTGCCGTTGGCGGCCTTCTGATCGCTCTAGAGGATCGCGTGTCGCAGGTAAAAACGAAATACATAGGCGGTTACAGGTCGATGAATTTACTGAGAAGCCTAGACTAGTATTTATGAATAACTGCACAAACACTATAGCGCAGATACCAAGCATTCCTCTGGATAAGAGAAACCCAGAAGATGTAGACACTCACGCAGAGGATCACCTATATGATGCTTTACGTTACGGTGTTATGACACGTCCACGAAGCAGCATTTGGGATTTCAATCCAGCAACACAACGCACAGGCTTTCAAGCTAGTGATACAACATTCGGGTATTAATAAATGGCAGAACAAGAAGAAATGTTTGAAACAGATGAAGTCGTAGCTGCAGAAGACAGTACGGATAGTATCTTTGAGCAAAAAGATAGTGTAGTAGCTTTTGTACAAGAGCGATACAAACGAGCAGAAGATGCACGTTATGCAGACGAACAGCGCTGGTTAAAAGCTTACCGCAACTATCGGGGTTTATACGGCAAGGATGTACAGTTTACCGACACTGAAAAGTCACGTGTGTTTGTTAAGGTTACTAAAACTAAAACTCTTGCTGCATATGGTCAGATTGTAGACGTATTATTTGGTAACAACAAGTTCCCACTATCTGTTAACCCTTCAGTATTACCTGATGGTGTAGCAGAAGCAGTACATATTAATATAGATCCTAAAGCTCAGGCTGCAGGTGATGCACTAAAACCTGTAACTCAAGATAAAGCTTCTAGTTCATATCTTATAAATGGTGATACTACTCTGAAACCTGGTGAGACTCTTATGGACTTACAGGCACGAATGGGTGGTTTAAACAGTAAGTTAGAAGCTGTATCAGATAAAATTATTGAAGGTAATGGTACTACACCATCTACCGTATCATTCCACCCTGCTATGATATCTGCTAAGAAGATGGAAAAGAAGATCCATGATCAGTTGCAAGAATCAGGTGCTTCTACTCACTTACGCTCTATGGCGTTTGAGATGGCACTACTTGGCACAGGTGTTATGAAGGGTCCTTTCGCAGTAGATAAAGAATACCCTAACTGGAATGACGATGGTGAGTATGATCCATTAGTCAAGACAGTACCCGAATGTAGCCATGTTTCGTCTTGGGACTTCTATCCAGACCCAGAAGCTAAGTCTATGAATGATGCAGAGTATACTGTTGAACGCCATAAGATGTCCCGTACGCAATTACGTTCGTTAAGAAGTCGTCCTTACTTCATGTCTGACTCAGTTCAGATGGCTGTAGATAAAGGACCTGACTACATACAGAAGTATTGGGAAATGACTATGGAGGATGATGATACACAACCGTCCTCTGAGCGTTGGGAAGTATTAGAGTTCTGGGGTTTCGTAGATATAGAAATACTTGAAGAGCATGGTGTTAAGATACCCAACGAGTTGAAAGACTTAGATGAGGTTAACTGTAACGTGTGGACATGTAATGGTGAAGTACTACGCTTTGTACTAAACCCATTCAAACCTACACGTATCCCTTACTATGCTGTTCCTTATGAGCATAACCCTTACAGCTTCTTTGGTGTAGGTATTGCTGAGAACATGGATGATACACAGACATTAATGAATGGCTTTATGCGTATGGCTATTGACAATGCTGCACTATCTGGTAATCTTATTATAGAAGTAGATGAGACCAACTTAACACCGGGACAAGACTTATCTGTATACCCGGGCAAGGTCTTCCGCAGAGCTGGGGGTGCACCAGGACAAGCCATCTTTGGTACTAAGTTCCCAAACGTTGCACAAGAAAACATGCAACTCTTTGATAAGGCACGAGTACTAGCAGATGAAAGTACTGGCTTCCCTAGTTTTGCACACGGTCAAACAGGAGTATCAGGCGTTGGACGTACAGCATCAGGTATTAGTATGCTTATGTCTGCAGCTAACGGTTCTATCAGAACAGTAGTTAAAAACGTTGATGACTATTTATTACGCCCACTAGGTAAAGCATTCTTCTCTTTCAACATGCAGTTTGACTTTGATGAACAGATTCGTGGTGATTTAGAAGTACATGCATCAGGTACAGAAAGTTTAATGGCTAATGAAGTAAGATCCCAGCGCTTAATGCAGTTCTTACAAGTTGCACAGAATCCAGTACTAGCTCCTTTTGCTAAGATGGATTATATCATACGAGAGATTGCTAAGTCTATGGATCTTGATCCTGACAAGGTTACTAACTCTATGGCAGACGCTGCTATCCAAGCTGAGATCCTCAAAGGCTTTCAACAGCCAGCACAGCCACCAGAAGGAGCTGAGGGTGTCCCAACACCTAATGGAGGCCAACAAGCCCCACAGACCCCTCAGGGAGGCGTACAGGACACATCTGGTAGTGGAGGTGGACAAATAGGTACAGGTACAGCACCAGTTCCTGGTGAGCAAGGATTTAGTGGCAATGTCTCTTAATAGTTTTGTAAACAATCAGATATCATGGGAAGCGTTCATCTCTGAGTTAGAAGAGCGTATTTCTACACAACATCGCAGTATGGAAACAGTTACAGATACTGCTGAAATATACAGGCATCAAGGTGCTATACGCGCTCTGCGTCAACTTCAATACTTGAGGGAAAAAGTTAATGGATGAACAAATGAGAATGGCTTTCGCACGTGGCGGTAGTATGGATTTAGATACAGTACCAGACAACACAAAGGGTATTGACCCTGTGTCAGGAAACGAAGTACCACTAGGTTCTACTCCAAAAGAGGTTCGTGACGATATACCAGCACAACTAAGTGAAGGTGAATATGTCGTACCTTCTGACGTAGTACGCTTCTATGGTGTTAGGTTCTTCGAGAATTTACGAGCTAAGGCTAAGTTTGGTTATCAAGATATGGCGCAAAACGGACGTATTGGTGGTGAACCTGTAGACGAACCTGATATGGATATGATGTTTGATGTATCTGAACTAGAAGTAGAAGATGATGGCGAACCTATGGCAATGGCTGATGGTGGTTATGCTCTTTCACCTGGTGATGAGGGCTATGCTACTATGGGTGCGCTGGGCTTAGGTAGTGAAGGTATTAGTGCAGGTTATGATTCAACAGGTAGTGCACCTACTGTAGAAGTACGTACATATGTTAATGAGGCTGGACACACTATCTATATTACATTCATTAATGGTGATCCACAAACGTCTATACCTCCGGGCTACCTACCACAAGCTGAGACTAGTGCAAACACTACAACAACTACAGCTACTGCAACACAACCAGAACCACAGGTTGTAACCCCTACTGGTAGAAGTAGAGACAGTAGACCAATGCCAGCACCAAAGGCTATTAATTATAAGACACTTACTACAGACGAAATTGCTAAGATGTTAGAAGATCAAAACTCTGCTAAGTCTACTGCTATATCTTTAGGAGCAGGTGCTATTAATCCTGTACTAGGTCTATTTGTTAAGGGTGCTATGATGCATAGTGCTAGAAGTTTAGATAAAGAAATAGAACGTAGGATTGCAGCAGAAGAAACTTCCACATCAGATAAGGCTATTCTTGAAGGTCTGTTAGAAGCATCTAAGAAAGATAAACCTGGTTTGATCACACGTGTCTACGGTGCACTAAAAGATGAGTTCTTCCCAGAAACTGAAGATGAAGCTAAAGCACTAGAGATAGCTAAACAGATGGATGCTGGTGAAGTTTATGAATTTGAAGGTGACATCACTAGCAACATAACACCAACTGGTGATCCTGACATAATGGGTATGGATCAATCAGAACAAAAGCTACCAACAGAAGAAGAAGTATTAGCTCCTACAACAGGTAAAGTTTCTACTTATAGAAATCCTATAACTAGAGAACAAGAAAAGTTTGAATCATACGGTCAGGTCACTAGGAATGGTGTATACGCTGGTGACGGATTTGAATGGTATGAGATGGATGTAAAAGGAACAGACGGTGCTCCTGTCTTAGGTAGAAGATATACAGGTGAAGGTGAAGACAATGGATTAGGTCAGGATACTATTATAGCAACTGAACTTGGTTATGGAGATATAGAAGACAGAGATGTATTTGTAAAGATAGCTGATATATCTCTGGAAGAAGGTAGTGAGTTTGCATCTAAACCTGGTTCAGCAAATGACGGTGACTTCTTAGAGTTCTTAAAGACAGGAAGCTTTGGCGCTAGTGATTCATTCGCAGCTCAAAACAAAAAAGACTTTACTCCAACGCTTACATATGGAGATGCTTTAAATCAGGTCAAAGATTCAAAACCATACGTACCAGAGACAGTAGATACAGGTACTGCTGATGCCTACGTACCTATAAGCCCTGAGCTAGAGACTCAGATGAGTAGTGCTATTGATGATGCTGCATTATCCTTCCAAGAAAGAATGGAAGCTAATCGTAAACGTGTAGCAGAAATTGAAGCTAATGAAAAGAGAAGAGCAGAAGAGCAAGCCGCTAAAGATGCAGAGGCAGCTAAAAATGCTGAAGCAGCAGCAGAACGAGGTAGAAATGCATTTAGAGATTCTATGGTTAAAACAGGATCTGTTGCGGCTAAGGCAAGAGATAGAGGCGCTTCAAGTTCTGAGGTAAAGACAATCATAAAAGAAGGTAGAAAAGCATCTACTAAAATGTCAGATATAGCAAGAGGTAGACCCGTAAGCGGTTTCAAAGAAGGCGGTTTAGCCTCCAAGAAGAAAAACAATAAGAAGAAGTAACTACAAAACCTTCATATAACTATAAGGCTACCCAGCTTCGGCTGGCCCCATCATAAGGAGTATAACATGATACAAGAACCACAAGAAACTACGATGATTAAAACTTCATCGGCTTCACATCAAAGAAATGATGCACGTGTTAAACGTGATCAGGAAGAACTAGAGGCACTGCTAAAGCAAGCACGTGGCGAGACAGATGAAACAGAAGAAACTGTTGAAGCGAAACCCAGTAGCGAAGATCCTGTCGAACCCAAAGTTCAGACAGAGAGTAGTACCAAACAAGAAGAAGAACCCGAAGGTGAAGCACAAGAAGACGATGCTGAGTTAAGTGGTGAAGAGAAAACTTTTAAACAACGTTACTCTGATATACGCCGACACATGCAGGATAAAGAGAAAGACTTTAGTGCTAAGCTTGAGAAGCTAGAAAAACAACTTGATCTTGCAGCAAAGAATGAGCTTGTACTTCCTAAGTCAGAAGAAGAGATTGATGCATGGGCTAGAAAATATCCAGACGTTGCAGGTATTGTAGAAGCTATTGCAGCAAAAGAAGCTGATAAGAAGTCATCTACTTTAGATGCTAGGCTTGCTGAGATAGAAGAGTTACGCTCTACTGCAAAGCGAGAGAAGGCTGAAGCTCAGTTAATACAGATGCACCCTGACTTTCTAGATATAAGAGCAGATCAGGCTTTCCATGATTGGGCTGAGAAAGAAACTAAGTGGGTACAGGATGCACTCTACGAAAATGCAGACGATGCTAAAGCTGTCTCTCGCGTTATTGATCTATATAAATCCGACATGGGTATCACTAAAAAGAAATCTAATACATCGGATAAAGCAGCAGCGAGTTCTGTAAAGAGTAAACGCTCAGCTGCACCAGAGTCAGACGACAGTTCATCTTACTTACGTGAGTCACAAATTGCTAAGATGAGCATTAAAGAATATGAGAAGCGTCAAGAAGAAATTATGGACGCTCAACGTAAAGGTAAATTTATTTACGATTTATCAAAGAAATAGTTGACATCTGTTTAAAGATGGATACAACTAGGGGCATGTGCAGTATCAGGTATTTACTTGAAATCTTGGTACTTGAACTGCACATGCTTATAACTAAGCTCTAGCCACAAAAAAGAACTACCTCAGACTAAAGGCCCAGCGCTCCAAGGATGGCAATCCTCAAAGCAAAGCTGACTACCCTATTAAGAAGAGCCTCTTTAGTTGGTATGAAGCGTATAATGTCACGCCATATCTATAAGGAGATTACACAATGGCTATTACTTCCGCAAGTGGTGGATTTAACGGGAACTTTTCCCCAATTATCTACTCAAAACAAGCACAGATCGCACTTCGTCGTGCAGCTGTAGCTAACGCAATCACTAATAACTCTTACTTTGGTGAGATTGCAAACCAAGGCGACGTTGTTCGCATTCAAAAAGAACCAGATGTGACTGTAAACGCTCTTGAGCGTCACACAGCTATCTCTGTTGAAAAGTTGAATGATGAAGACTTCTCTTTGACTATTGACAAAGCTAACTACTTTGCGTTCAAGATGGATGACATCGAGGACCAATTCTCGAATGTTGACTACGTTAGCCTAGCGGCTGATCGTGCAGCGTTTAAGATGGCTGACTCAATGGATGCAGACATTCTATCATACATGTCAGGTCACACGACTGCAGGTGCTTTCATTACCGCAACATCAGGTGATGCACAGCATGATACAGCTGGAAGCCTAACAGGTGAGTTTTTAACTGCTAACCATTTGGACGCAACGGACTTCGGTTCATTGGGTTCTGCTGACTCTGCTTCAACAGCATATGCTAATGGCGATTCAATCCCATTGGCTCCACGTCTTCCAGGCGCAACAGCGTTGTCTACAGCGACTGTTTCACCTTTGACAGTGGTTGCTCGTATGGCACGTCAAATGGATCAAGCAAATGTTGACTCAAGAGGTAGATGGCTTGTATTAGACCCAGTATTTATTGAGACTGTCTCTTATACACATCTGACGCTGCCGACGACTCCTTACG
>OJCJ01000184.1_pt1 | contig 13231 bp, 17 predicted proteins | sample 1591811 | NCBI WGS metagenome assembly OJCJ01 (sample SAMN05416758, study PRJEB24817) | seawater metagenome | isolation source: Sea water | place: Canada:Atlantic | collected 2013-07
AAGAGACAGAGTTTACACTCTGGTCTCAATGAGTCTAATGAGTCTTCTGCCCACTTAGTCCAAGCTTTGAGTTGATTACTGGAATTGAACCGTGACATTCTTATTTTTTTAATATATCGGAACACTTCTTGTCGAATTTCTTGATGAAATATACCTTGTGTAATCTTAATTCCCATACCGTCACACATATGTTGCAATGCAATCATTTGGGGTATTAGGTGAGTGAATCCAGTTAACAAACCCGTACCATAGGCACTGATTGCGTTTTCCGTTCTTTCAAACGTGGTTAGTTCATTAAAGGTATAATGTCTTGACCATTCATATGCAACATCCTTACTCATAGAGAGTAACAGGTCATCGAATCGATTCTCGTGCCATTGAGTCATAGACAAGCTTGTAGCAACCTTTAATTTGTTTCTATTATGGTTCGGTATGTCTAATAGTTGTTCTTTTCTTAGAGGGTCAGACCACAAGACAATGATGTGACTAGGATTTAGATGCAAATTCTTTATAATGTCACGGAATATTTTATAGTTACAATTACCACATGCAGCTATATTGGTATATTCTAAGTCTAACTTCTTTGATAATATACTACCAAACACTAAGTCTTGGTGAGTTGGTGGATTGTTTCGAGAACCGACTAATTCATCTCCCCAAGCAAAACTACACCCTGCGACTAGTAACATCTAAGTATCCTCTCAATTGTTCAAAGTCAATTTTAGTATCGTGGGAAAATGGAGTCAAATCAAATCCTTCTGGTACACCCATCTCTTTTAGGCATATTGGACGGTCACTTTTTAGAATGTATTCTCCGTCAAATAACTCTAACCTATCGTCCATATACCTTGGTGCATCCCACATGGGGTGTTCTACCTTCATACGTCCATTCTCAAGGGTTGTCTCGTAAAAGTCATCACATAGTACTCCTAATGAATTAGGAATATAAAATGTGTCTTTGTCTACACGGTTTATTAAAAGAGGGATTGCGGTATCAATACTACCGTAATGTGACTGAAAACAAACATTGTATTCTCTTGCAAGGTCAACAAAATCTGCATCCATTAAGAATCCACACATATTGATATTAACGGTTCTTATGAACGGCCCTGCAAACGTCTCTAAGAAATCAAAGAGTACGTTCTTATTAGGCATCATTATATTAGATGGGGGATTATCACGTAAATCTTTAAGACCCTTTAGATAATTACCGTCTTCTTCATGTGTCCCATCATGACCCAGTGCAAAAGAACTGTGTGAGTATGCATTCATAAGTGCGGGTAGTAGGTGGGTCAATAATGCGGATGCATGGTGTAGGTTTCTCGAATGGATAACCTTTGCATCGTGTCCAAACCAAAACACATTTATATTTCGTTTAGCAATCGCCATAGTTTCTTTGTGTGAAAACGTTACAGGTCTAGACGCTTTGGTTGTTCCACTTGTAGAACTTATTAGGAATGTGTCAGTCGGTAGTACATTTTCACCAATTATATCATTCGTGTTATATCCATCATGTATGTCAATTCCTCTTCCACCATATAGTTTTATCATCTCATCGTGAAGACCATCATAAACAAGGTGGGTGGGTTCGTTGGAATCAAAGATGTGCCACTTACTTGGGCCATGGAGTGCAAGTTTAGTAAATGGTAGGGATTCTTTTGTTGCAGGACTGTTGAGGATAATTAATGGCAGTCCCAATTCTGCACATGCAAATATGGCAGCGACATGACGTATATTAACTACCATAATATTGATAGTTACGGGGTCACCTTTTTTTGCACCTATCTCTAACAACAGGTTTTTAATCTTGTTTATTTCTCTACATATGACAGATTTTCCAACATCATCAAAGATAAATCCTCGACCATGAGAAATTGCATCACGACTTAATATGTTTTGCATGTATCTTACAACCTATAAATTCATTATAGTACTCATCACTCAACAAAACATCATATTCAAATTGTAGTTTCGCTTCGTAGTATGAACACTCACCTTTTGTACGGCAGAGTCTTAGAACGTCTCTACGGAAGTCCTGACCCCCTTCATACAGTGTTTTTACCTTCTCAGACGAACCATAGTACGTCCGCCAGTCCGATTGGACTCTCGTTCGTTTGCGTCTTTTCCTTGTTTTTGTGACAGGGAGTATCTTGGGTTTCCAGAAGAATTTCTTACCAATATACTTTTTACCAGTACTTAACTCAGTTAGACAGTAGACGAATCCTTGGTATTGTTCCAAGAATTCATCTTCGGGTTCAAACTCATTATCTTCGTATATCCACATACGGATATATATAACTATTCTATGGATACCCCACACATAGGACAATAATGAGGTTCTTCCCCACTGTCTTTGACTAGGACTTCGACCTCAGTTTCACAAAGAGAACATTCTAAAAGATATGTTTCGTCTTCTTCCACTAGGCAACACTTGTCGCATTGACATCCAACCCGCAACTCTCTGGTTCTTCTGTCCAACCCCAGTCACCTTCCATTCCATTAACGGAATATTCAGTAACTCGTTTCTCGAAGAAGTTATCGTGGGACGCACCATTTAATACCCAGTCTAACCAAGGTAGTGGATTATCCTTTACTCCAAACTTAGGTTTCATACCTAGTTGTAGTAATCTACGGTCTGCAATGTGACGGATGTATTGTTTAACATCTGCCTCAGATAGACCTTCTATATCACCAGACTTATATGCAAGTGTAATGAATCGGTCTTCTAACTTAACGGCATTACGTGCCATCTGATAGATTTTAGACTTCAACTCATCGTTTACAATACGTGGATGTTCGGATGTGAACTCACGGAATAACTTTGCATTACCCTGCACGTGAATAGTCTCATCTCTGATAGACCACTCAACAATTGTTCCCATACCCTTCATCTTACCAAAACGTTGGAAGTTCAACAACATTACAAATGATGCGAACAATGACATACCTTCATTGAATACAGATTGTGCAAGTACAAGTGCAAGACCCGTTTGGGTATTAATATCACCCTCTTTCATGAAGTCAATCTTATCTGCCATCTCCTTGTATTCCATGAACGCAGAATGTTCTTCGTCTGGTAATCCCAGAGTATCATTCAACAATGCGTATGCACGTTGGTGTACACCTTCACGGTTTGCAAATGAAGACAACATGTTGCGGACTTCGTTGTTCTTAAACTTAGGAATCAATAACTCGTGGTAGTTTTCTCCTACCTGTACGTCACTCTGTGTGAACAGACGTAGTACTTGTGTAATGAATTCCTTTTCTTCGACAGATAATTTGGTTCTCCAGTCTTGGATGTCTTCGGATAGTTCCGCTTCATCTTCGACCCAATGAACCTCTTCATGTTTCTTTGTTAATTCCACCGCCCAAGGGTAGAGGAAAGGTTTATACGTTTTACTAAATTCTAATAATGCCATTTATTATCCCTCGCAAGCACGACATTCATCGTCTTCGTTTGTTTCTACTGGTTTATTTAAGTGTTCCATTAAGTCTTCATACCCACCGACATATTCACCTTCGATGTATATTTGCGGAACAGTCTTCACTTTTCTTCCTGTTACTTCTGCCGCTGTCTTACCGATTTCTTTGAGGTCTATCTTATCAAATGGTATTCCTCTTAGTCTCAGTTCTTCAATTGCCATTGCACAGAAAGGACAATCTGATTTACTGTAGACTATACTACGCATGTCACCAGACAGTGCAACACGTTCTACTTTCTCAGATACATTTTCTGCTCTTTGTTTTGACTCAGTTCTTAGGTAGTACAGACCCTTGAGTCCTTCACTCCACGCTTTAAGGTGGACTTTATTTACATAAGACTTTTCGCAACCACTAGGGAAGAACAGATTTACCGACTGACCTTGACAAATATACTCTTGACGTTCTGCCGCATGGGTAACAATCCACTCTTGGTCAAGTTCAGCCGCAGTCCTAAAGATTGCCTTCTCTCCTTCTGTGAGGAATGGAAGATGTTGAACAGACCCTTTTTTAGTTATAATAGATGTCCAGATAGATTTGTTGTTCTCACCCTTCTCATCTAATAATCTACCAAGATATTTGTTTTTAACTAAGAAAGAACCCGCACGTGTTCTATGTGTATATGCGTTTGCCTTCAATGGTTCAATAGATGGACTTGTTGCTAAGATTACACCAGATGATGCATTCGGGGCAATAGCAAGTAAGTGAGAGTTTCTACGTCCAGAATCTTCTCCATCTGGATATGAACCACGTTCTGTTGCAAGTAATTCTGTTTCTAGTACTGCTTCTGATTTAATGTGTGCGAATACTGTACGGTTAATTTCTCGTGCAGCTTCAGACTCCCATGCAACTCCGTGTCTTTGTAAGAGGGAATGGAATCCCATTGCTCCAATACCAATACTTCGTTCTCTTTCAGCAGAGTATTTTGCTCGTGTAATTGTATCGGGGGCGTTTTCAATGAAGTACTGCAAGACATTGTCAAGCATCCTAGTAATATCACGTACAATTGTCGTGTCTTTCCAGTCATCATAATACTCCAGATTCAGAGAAGACAGACAACATACCGCAGTCCTATCTTCGTTTGTTGGTAAGTGAATTTCGTTACATAGGTTTGACCCATGAATCTTCAGACCCCTGTCTTTTAGAGGTTGTGGTAAGTCCGCATTAGCAGTATCAATGAAGTTCAAGTATGGTTCACCTGTACGGAAACGAATCTCTATTAGACGTTCCCATAACTTACGTGCATCTATACTTTCTTTTACTGTACCGTCTTTGGGGTCACGGAGGTCAAACGTATCATTTGACATTACCGCATTCATAAATTCATCGGAGATATTGATTGCATTGTGTAGGTTCAATGCTTTACGTTGTACGTCACCTGTAGGTATACGCATGTTCATGAACTCTATAATATCGGGATGCGATATATTCATATACGCAGCATAAGAACCTTTACGGGTCTTACCCTGTCTATACGCAATCATATCTGCATCAACAGTATGTAAGAATGGAATCGGGCCAGGCGCTATGTCTGATACAGTTCTTACATCTGACCAATGACCACCTACACCACCACCGTAGACAGACAACCATCTCAACTCAGATGAGTGACCGATTAATCCTTCAAGGGTATCTGGAACATAGGTTAAGAAACAAGAGATAGGCATCCCTTTATTTTTCTTAGATTCTCCGTTGGGTGCATTCGATAGCACAGGAGAGGCGAACATAAACCATTTATTACTTACGTAGTCATAGAGACGTTGGGCGAGTTCATCGTCCATCTCTTCTCTGTACTTAGACCAAGCTTCTGCTGCTCGTCTGAATCCTTCTTGAGGACTCTTTTCATAATCACGTAAGTAAAAATCTTTTAACATTCCCACTGCATATTCTTCTAGTAGGGCATCTTTCTTTTTATCAATTTTGACGGGCATTTTTACTTTTCCATAGAGTATAGTTTTTCAGGGGGTAATAATATATATACCCCTGAGTATTTTCAGTTAATGTATTATACCCAATTAAGGGTTAAATGTCAAGACTTATTTTTATTTATTTTCGTGCTTTGTCTATTGCACGAGAACCGAACCAGAATGAGATGATAGCGGCAAAAATTGCCTTGGTGTCACCGTCCCATAATAGTCCAAGAGAGTCTGCAAGTGGGAGTCCACTATTCAGGGCTTCTCTTAGAAGGGTAATCTCAATTGCACAAAACAGTCCAAAGAAACAGTATGTGATTACAGGACGTACAGACTTCTGTAGACCCGCAATAATACCAGTACCTTGGTTAATTGAGATGTCATGTTGAATTAATCTGTCATGTTCTTTATCATCTGCTTGAATCTCGTATGTACGGACTTCATGGTCAAACCCTGCTGCTCGCAGTTCTGCCATCTTCTCCATCTTTTCGAGTTCGAACTTGTTGTTTGACTTTTGTTTAAAGTGGTCTGTGATTGCGGGAACAACTGAACCCCCGAAACCTAGCACACTACCTAATAATCCACTTAGCATTATTTACTCCAACGTTGTCTCATTTCTTTAAACCTATCAACGACTACAGGTTTCTTCTTCTTCTTCTTTTTCAAATAGACAGGGACAGTCTCACTATCATCGCCAGCGCCAGCAACGGCAGTGGTTGTCATGTCTTCTTGAAAATCTTTAAACTTTTTCATCGGGTAATCTCCCCAGTTGTGAAATACACATAACTCCTTGAGGCAAGGTGTATTCCTTTGTAGATATCAATACCCAGAATCTCATCAACAGGTATTGCGTCTTCGTCTACTCGTATTTTATCGTCTTTGTGAACAACTTCTTCACACATAGCGTTCATGGTATCATGTTTGATTCGGTAAATTCCTGGCGACAGTTGTTTATCTTCTATGACGAACCACTGAGAATCCTCTGCAAGACAGTCAAGAATATCAATCCCCGTCTCTTCGTGAATCTGCATAATGCGATAATCAGTCAATTGACCATGTTCTTTTATGAGTGCAAGTGCAGCACCATAACGTGCGACCACGGATGAACCGCCAGGCGCTTTCGCCATAATCTTTTTGAGGTTAAATACAAGTCGGTGAAATGGTGTGTAATGCGAACGATATGCTTCACGGTCATCAGTACTGTTCGTATTGAATTCCTTTCGTTTCTTACCATCGATATCAATGATACCTTTCTTGAATGCATCGGTCTTCTCAATCGGAGTGACCAACAGTTTCAAGAACCGAATCGTGTATACTAAGTCTGCTGCTGTTTTTAATAATCCCATACTTCTATTTATACTCAGAAATTCTTTTACTTATATGTTTTGTGATATATCTCTGTACGAAGTCGCACGAAAAATGTTGTAAAAGATACCTTCGTACACTGCATATAACTGGTCTTTGTGTGGTGTCTCACACTCAAAGTTAAACTTGGACAGTATCTTTCTCTGTATAGGCGAGTCCATAGAGTCACCCAATAGGAAACTCTTAGGTGTCTTAAAGACCTCATGATATATCCTTCTATCATTATATAGAGATGCAGTAAGTACATCGTTGTTGGTGCTGATAGAACGAGTGTATAATTTTGGTGTCAGAAGTTTTAACATGTTGTACTCTGCATTCTCCCAGTCAATCTCTGGTTTAATCCACTCTTCGAACCATTCGTCTAGATAGGTCTGTGTAGTCTTATGTGTACCCAGTGTATAGGTTGCACCATAATGATGCGTCTTCTCATCTATATTATTCTGAATCGCAGCTTCTATATGTCGTTCACCCTTGTATTCTACCATCAACATGTGTAGATGTGGAATCAAATCACGGAAGAACATCTCATCTCCGTTGACTCCGTACATAACAATGTCTGGTTTGACTTTACAATCAGCAACCTGTTTCATTGTAGGTAGAATGGATGCCCATCTGGTAGACCCATCTTTTAGATACTGTAGTGTATGTTCGATTGCTTTGTTAGTATCAAAGGTTTCAAATGACACATTAGGAAACTTTGATGCTTGAATTTTTTTATATTCTAACCCATCCTCTCCTGCATGACAAGGTAACATTGTATAACAATATTGTGGGTCACGGTAGAAGTACTGTGATTGAACTGCGGAGTCGATTCCCTCACTCAGAGAGATAAACCTGTTCTTATAACGAGACCTAATTAGATTGGCGTGTTGGGTCATACATTTGTGTATGTAATCTGCAAGTGCATCGGGGTCAGTCCACTTCTCTTCTTTCAATGCCGTCTTACAATCACCTACGTAATCATAGGATGGAATGAATGAGTTAATATGGTCAAAGAATGTTGTGTTCTCTTCTGCACTGAACTCACGAGAGTGTGGGTCTTTCTGACCATACTCCAAGTAGGTCTTGGTGATATCATCCTCACTACATGTCATGAATGGTAGATAGTTACTAATCTCTGTACCATACTTACGTGCGAGGAATATCTTATGGTTTTGGAAGTAGTCAACCGATATTTCAAACTTGTCTTTGGTCAGTTTGATTGCAAAGAAGTTTCCGTTCTCTTCATCGAAACTCCAACGTTTACATGCATCTTCGATGTCACCTTCAATAAGGTAACCAGAATATATGACAATGTAGTCTGACCCTTCCCACACATTTACCAGTTCGTCATGGTAATAAGACCATTGACCGTATTGTGTGTAGCTATGTTTCTTGAACTTCGTATTGTCCTTACAAATAAAGAATCTCATCGTAGTTGTATTGTTCCCTGTTTGGTATGCAACTCTACTTGTAGTTGTTTACCTTCACTTACAAGTATCTCTTCAACTAAGTCATCTAGTTTTTGTTTGTTGTTATTATATTGAATCTCTGGTGGTAATGTCTTGTCCATTGACAGGATACCCACTATACCATCCCACTTCTGTATGTGTGCAACAAAACCAAAGTCCTTTGGTCTATATTTATCTTCTAAGTCATGTTCTACATATGAACAAAAGAACTCATCACATATCCTTGGTTTATCTTCTTGGATAGAACAACCTGTGTCGCATAGTTTATTACAGGTACTCCATGCACCGTAATTTACACCATAGAACTCTGCTTCATCATATCTGTCTGCACTCTTCCATAGACCAGTATACCCCATGATTTCACAACAGACAGTACAGTCACCACACTTGGATTCTGTAGGAATGATATTAGACATTGAACGTCTCCGAACCAGATGCGGTTGCTATATTAATACTGTGTACGACAACCGACCATACTTCTTCTGCGGTTGTTTTCATAACATGAATACTTTTGTAGTTGTTCTTCCAAAATTCTGTGGGAGTTACACCAGATTTACCAGACTCATGGGGGATGATATTTAAAAAGTGTCCTCCATTGTCAACCCGTAGGTCAGTAACATACCCTATTGTATCAGGAAGATACTCTTCAGGTAAATTGGATTCCACGTAGACGCACTCGAAATCAGTACACGTTTGTGGTCTTGTACTGTATATTGTACATCTATTGTTATCACAAAGTTTGTTACATCTGTCCCATTCGTATTGAATGTCTAAGTCAATTAGTTTTATTTGATTGTCATCTATCCACCCAAAGGATTTACAACAGGAATGACAGTCACCACATCGGTCAATTTGTTGTTCCATTATTCTTGTGCTATTTTTCTTAGTGCCTCAACTACGTTAACGTCCATTTCAATATTAGTATATTCAGTATTCTTAATTGCCTTGAGGAATATTAAGAACGGCTTTAGGACACCCCAGTGTTCGAGTTCTATTTTGAGTTCTAAGATATTAAGACCCGCTTCAAAACCAAACACATTGAATATTACAATAAGATGATTGAGTATGAGTCGTTCGGATAAAATGTCTGTATCACGATACCTATTAAGTAATCGTTTGATGTATTTAAATTTCTTTAAATCTTCAAAGAATTCTTCGGAATCAATACAGCGTGGGTTATGATAATGCTGAGCAGCATATATCGTAAGATTCTCTTTTGTAAGTTTCATCATGTAGGTATGTATATAAATTATATCAGAAACTTAACATCCAACTTTGATTCCCATTTCCTGTGTTCATCGGTAATCTCATCGTGAAGTATAATCTCTAGTGTCTTGTTAAAATCTTTATCTCGGTGACTAAGAAATTTGAATAACGTATCGTCTGAGGGTGCCATGATAATGTCAACTTCAAATACATCAATAAGTTTATGTCCTAGTGTCAAGATATACGCAAACATTTCTTCTTGACTTATCTTATCGTTTGCAACGAAGAATCCACCAAAGTCTTCATCAGGAATCTGAAAGTCAACAAGTTTACTACTCTGCATCAATGCGGGTAGTATCAATCTTTCCAGTGCGTTATCATGATGTATATTCTTTGTTAATCCAACAACCTTGTTTTCAAAAGATATGTGTTGACTATCAACCTTATCTAAGATATACTCATGAGTCTTAAACTCTATTGGGGGAACACTTAACCAGTCTCCACCCGCAAAATAGGATGTTGCATTATCGGTTGATTCTATATGATGTTCTTTGAAATGTACCAAAGGACTTGTGAATTCATAGTCACCCATATAATAGTTTGGTATATGCATTTCGTTAATCAACTTCTGAAATGAACTTCCGAAAATATCTCTTTTGGTCGCCCCTATCTTACCACCTAGTATAGGGTCATCTCTATCGTTGACCATACCATCAAGTATCCAATCTCCGTCTATTGTACTATAGTCTTCCAACAATGTCAAGAGATGTTCGAAACGTTCTGGGTCAAACTCAGGGCCACAAAAGAAAGGTTCACTCATTATCTTTATTGTAATACCAAGTTCAAAACATGCGAATATGAACGCAAGGGATTTTACATCGTTGTTGGTACATCCAATAGTTATATGCATACCCTGTTTAAAACGTGACAAGAGGTAACTCTTTGCTAAGTCAATTCTTATAAAGAAGTCTTCTCGTTTTATTCTATGTGGGTATAATATAAAGTCGGAGTGAATTAAATTTCTATTTAACACCATTGTGTTTGAACCACTTGATTAATAATAAATAAGGTAAATCGACTTTACCAAGTCTCGCATTCATGGGTTTGTCATGATGTTTAAGATGATAAATTTCAGGGGAATAAATGAGTCCAAGGAAATGTCCTTTCCACCCATTCTGGGGAATCCATCTGATATGACCAACATACAACAAGAACACTTGGTGTACAATCATGGTAACATATACAAATGCCCATTCAACAAATCCAAACATTGCACTAAAGAGACCAATAGTAATTGCTGCCCATAACCAAAAGTATTTTAGTTGTGCAACATACAGGGGGTCTCTCAGTATGTCTCTGACATACATAAAGTTTGGTTTAGTAAGATAGATATTCAGATTGTGTTGAAGAGAATACTGAGGCCCGTGTGGGTCACCTTCTTCTTCTGAATGATAATGGTGTTGCCTATGGGTTGCAACCCAAGGGATGACTGCACCTAATCCAAGACCAGTAGAGATAAACGTTAAAGGATATCTCAACCAGTTTGGACATTTCCATGTAGGATGTGCGATTGCACGATGATAGAATGCAGAACTGAGTACTAACATTATGACAGTTCCTACAGGATACCACCATAACAATGACCAGTTCTGATTGACCGCTAAATCATATCCAACCACCGCAACACATAAGTAGAACAGACCTATAATTCCGTATCCACTGTTTCCTACGATGTATTCGTTCGCTTTTTTTAGCAGATTCATACGAGTCTACTTGTCTAGTACGTCAGATATTTGTTCTATAAGAGTTTCTTTATGTAACCTACGGTCTAGTTCAATACCGTGTTGGCGACCAAGTGCTTCTAACTGAACCTTAGTCATCTCTTCTAGAGACTTACCACCAATAGGTGCTTCGGTCAACATTTGAGGTGTCTTAACGAAATCATTCTTTGGGGGTGCTTCAGTCAATACTTTGGGTGATACTGGTTGTCCGTGAAATACTGCGATTTGTTCTGGAGAGAATCCACCAGATGCATATAATTCACCTGTATCAGGGTCTTCCCAACCATTTGCAGTTGGAACTGCGTTTTCGCACCATGCGGGAGCTTTAATTGTCATAATAATTACCTTCTTGTTTAATATGAAAATCCGACTGCGACACCAAGTACTTCGGCATTTGCAGCGAATATTTTATCAGTGGGAGATTTACGTAATGTTATCTCCGCTTTTGCGTTTAAGGAGATAGTACCTATATCAGTACCATCTGCCTTTTCTAACGTAATTAGACGAATTGTAGTACCACTATTAAATAGTCTTACTGCACTTGCGTCACCGAAAGTTGATGCTGCACCAGTGGTTGTACCACATGCAGCTTGAGTACCTTGTAATACAATCATTAGGAAACTCCTCTGTTCTTAGCCATTCTTTGTAAGAACGCTTTTGCCTCAGTAGTTCTGGCATCATGTGGATTCTTTTCTTTCTTTTCAGGGAAAGGATTTTTACCCGCAAGTTGTGCCCTTGCCATATCAACTAGTGATACAGAACCTTCTTGAGTTGATGTGTCAACTACTACAGCACCTTCTTTGATTTGAGTAGACTTAACAACGTTCTTGTCACCTACTGCATTGTCTTGAGGACGTTTACCAGATGATGCTTTAGTTGCATCTTCGGCAGACTTAGATTTTGCTTTTGCATCCTCTATACCGTTTTCAATTTTCTTGTCAGATTTACCCTTATGAGCAGAAGTGAATTCCTTTTCCTTTGAAGACTGTGTAGAGTCAATCTCTTCACCATTATCAGTAGCACCTTTAACACTTTTCTTTGCAGCAGATTCCCACATCATGTGTAGGTCTGTGATTGCGTCAGCTAGTCCTTTGATTTCTTCGTTAGTAGTACTTTCACCAATCTTAGAGATTTCCGCAGTCTTGGCATTAGATGCAACTTTCTTCTTGTCATCTTTCTTACCAACTACTTTAGGTACTTCTTTCTTATCTTCATCTTCGTCATCGGACTCTTCTTCACCTTTGTCTTCAGAATCTTTTACTTTATCTTCGTCACCGTCTTTCTTCTTGGCGAATGGATTCTTTTTCTTAGGTTCGTCTTCGTCTTCAACTTCTTCTTTTGTAGTTACAGAATACTTCTTACCCGAAACAACAAAGGTTTTATCACCGTTTTGTTTTGCAGCATTAAGTGCTTTAGTAAATGCGTTACCTTCTTCTTTTGCTTTGGCGTTCTTTGCGGGTTTCTTACCACCATCAATCGCATCGTCAGTTGCGGCACGTCTCTTGTGTAGATATTCGTCAGATGAATCAACGTCACCATCGTTATCGATGTCTTTATCTTTACGGTTTTTGAATTTCTTGTCGTTTGCTTTGTCATCGACAGGGTCAAGTTTCTTCTCTGCAAGAGACCAACCTTTTTTCAGGTATTCCTTCTCTTTTGACTTATCGATTACGATTGTCTTACCACCCTTAGAGACCATAGAGTCTTTCTTAGGGTCTTTCATTTGACGTGCTTCGTCAATTTCTACACTTTCACCAAGAATGACTTGTCTGTAGGCATCCGATAGTGATTTCATATCTTTAGTTCTCATGTTGTTCTCCTACATCCAAAAGAATTTTATTGCACTGGCGATTATCGCAGCACTTATTAAATAAACTACTTTGTTAATGATTGCAACTGTATGTGCATTGGCATCAACCTTTTTTTCTATTTCGTCTAACTTTTCTGAGAATCTGTTCATACGTTCGAAATTATTGTTGTTATTTTGTTCTACCGACACTGTCTCTTATACACATCTGACGCTGCCGACGACTCC
>OJCJ01000186.1_pt1 | contig 13145 bp, 13 predicted proteins | sample 1591811 | NCBI WGS metagenome assembly OJCJ01 (sample SAMN05416758, study PRJEB24817) | seawater metagenome | isolation source: Sea water | place: Canada:Atlantic | collected 2013-07
TCGTGGGCTCGGAGATGTGTATAAGAGACAGAAAAATTAAATCATCAAATGTCTTTGATACATTTGTAATAATCTCAAATGAAAAAACTCAGCACTTTTTAGATAAAGCTATTGCTAAGAAAATTAATTTAAGAGAGATTGATGACTCCTCAATTGGCATCTCTTTAGATGAGTCGGTTTGTGAGAATGATTTACAGCAAATAATAAGTATTTTTAATAATGAGGTAACAGATCTAAATCTAGAAACATCAGCCTCTTCTATTCCAGAAGGCCTAGAAAGATCATCACCTTATCTAACTCATCAAGTTTTTAAAAATTATCAAACTGAAACTGAGTTAATGAGATACATCAAAAGACTTTGCAATAAAGACATTGCGCTTGATAAATCAATGATACCGCTTGGATCGTGCACCATGAAACTAAACTCAGCATCAGAAATGATGCCGGTTAGCTGGCCTGAGTTCTCCTCTATTCATCCTCTTGTGCCTATTGATCAAGTAAATGGCTATATGCAGTTAATTGGTGAGCTTGAAGATATGCTAGTTTCTATTACAGGATATTCAGCGATTTCGCTTCAGCCTAATGCAGGTTCACAAGGTGAGTATGCAGGGTTGTTAGCTATTAATGCTTATCATAAAAAAAATGGTAATGATGATAGAAATATTTGTTTAATACCAAGATCTGCGCATGGCACGAATCCGGCTTCAGCTCAAATGGTCGGCATGCAAGTGGTTCCAATTGAGTGTGATGATAATGGAAATATTTCCATCACTGATCTAAAAGAAAAACTAGAAAATCATAAATCTAAAGTGGCAGCGATTATGATTACATATCCTTCAACTCATGGAGTATTTGAATCATCAGTAACTGAGGTTTGTGAAATTGTTCATAATGCTGGCGCCTTGGTCTATATAGACGGAGCTAACTTAAATGCCATGGTCGGAGTTTGTTATCCAGGAGAATTTGGTGGAGATGTATCGCATTTAAATCTTCATAAAACATTCTGCATACCTCATGGAGGTGGCGGCCCAGGAGTTGGTCCTATTGGAGTAGTAGATAAATTAAAAGACTTTGTCCCTGGTTCTCATGAGAATCAAGATAACAATGTTGGTCCAGTTTCTGGCTCTGACTGGGGCAGTGCAAGCATCTTACCTATAAGCTGGATGTATATAAAAATGATGGGTTCAAAGGGTCTAAGAAGAGCAACTGAAATTGCGATCCTAAATGCCAATTATATAGCGCATAAATTAAAAGATGATTACAAGGTTTTATATAAAGGCGATAGTGGCCTTGTTGCGCATGAATGTATTATTGATGTCAGGCCCTTTAAAGATTCGGCAGGTATAGATGTAGAAGATATTGCTAAGAGATTAATTGACTACGGTTTCCATGCACCAACTATGTCTTGGCCTGTTGCTGGAACCTTAATGATTGAGCCAACAGAAAGTGAATCAAGATCTGAGATTGATCGGTTTTGTGATGCGATGATAAGTATTAGAAAAGAGATCTTAGACATTGAAAATGGCGATTTAGATAAAATTGATAATATGTTAAAAAATGCTCCTCATACTGCAGAGGAAGTATCTAAAGATGAGTGGTCACATGCCTACAATAGATCAAGAGCTGCTTACCCTATTGATGAGATAAAACAAAATAAATTTTGGCCCCCAGTTGGAAGAATTGATAATACGCATGGAGACAGAAATCTGATTTGTAGCTGCCCGTCTATGGAAGACTTTTAATGGATTGGAAGTTCTATAATTTCCCAATCAGCTTCCCAGCAAGTTGCCCGTAATTGCTCATCGGGGTTAACAGCTATAGGATTCGAAACTTCTAGCAATAAAGGCAAATCGTTTATTGAATCTGAGTAAAAAGTTGTGTTCTCAAAACTTGTAAAGCCATTTGAATCCATCCATTTTTTAACTTTAACTAGCTTGCCTTCTCCCAAAGCAGATTCTCCGTCCATTCTTCCTGTATAAACTCCATCAATAATCTCTACATCAGTTGCAACAACATGCTTAAATCCAAGTCGCTCTGCAATAGGGTTTACGAGTACAGAATTGGTAGCTGAAGCTAACAACATAAAATCATTATCATGAGAGTGCTCATGCAGAAGCCTTAATGCGTATATATTTATTATTGGCTCAATTACAGAGTTAAGAAAATCTTTTAAGAGACTTTCAAGTTGATCAGGTGTTTTACCTTTAAAAGTAGAGAGTGCAAATTCTGCCCATTCGTCATAATCTAATTTTCCTTCATAATATTGATTATAAAAATATTCATTTTTTTGAGTATATTCATCATGGTCAACTTGGCCAGAATCAATCATAAATTTAATCCATGAATAGTCAGAATCTCCATTAAGAATGGTATTATCTAAGTCGAATATTATTAATTTATCACTCATATATAATTCAGCCTTTTTATGATTAAAGATCCAGGATACAGATTAAACGTTGGTGTAATAGTGGTTAATCATAAAGGTAAATTATTACTTTGCAAAAGAAAACAATCTAATAATTGGCAATTTCCTCAAGGAGGGATAGATTCAGGAGAAGAGCCTGAAAGTGCTGCTTATAGAGAGTTATATGAAGAAGTTGGAATTAATAAGGATAGTGTCAAAACTTTAGCTATTTCCAAAGATTGGCATAAATATAATCTGCCAGAAGCTAGTATACAAAAAAGTTTTTTTAGAAATAAGTTTGTAGGTCAGAAACAAAAATGGTTCATGTTTGAATTAATTCAAGAAGTTGAAATCGATTTTACAAAAGATCTAAATCCAGAGTTTGATGACTATGTATGGAGTTCATACTGGCACCCGCTTCAAGCTATCATTGGTTTTAAAAAAGAGGTTTACAGAGACGTTCTTTTAGAATTTTGTGATTCCTATATCAAGAGATTTGTGTAGATGGGTTTAGAGATTCTCATTTTTTTATTAGTAGGTATTTTTGCTGGACTCTTGGCTGGATTATTTGGCATTGGAGGAGGAATAATTATTGTTCCTGCTCTTGTGGCTACTTTTATGTATCTTGGTTTTAACGAAGCAATTATTATGCATCTAGCTATAGGTTCTTCACTTGCTAGTATATTTTTTACAGGAATAGCATCAGCATATGCTCATAATAAAAAACACAGTCTTGTTTGGGAAGCTTTTTATCCCTTGTGTGCAGGTATAACCATTGGCGCGTTATTGGGCGCTTTGATTGCAGGCAATCTTTCAGGATTTATATTGAGATATATTTTAGGGATATTTTTATTAGGTCTCGCCATACAATTAATCTTCAGCCTTGAGATAAAAAAAACCACTAGATCTCATAACCTGCTTCTATCAGTTTTTTCAGGCTCTGGTATTGGAATGATGTCATCAATAATGGGGATAGGTGGTGGTAGTTTTTCAGTGCCTTATCTTAGATATTTAGGCTATGAAATGAAAATGAGTATTGGCACTTCTGCAGCATGCGGAGTTCCTATAGCTTTATTTGGCTCTATTGGCTATTTGTTAATAGGATGGAATCTTGAGAGTCTGCCAGCAATGTCATATGGATATATATATCTACCAGCAGTCATCGGTATAAGTGCTACCAGTGTTTTTTCTGCTAGCTTAGGAGTAAACATTGCACATAAGCTCAGTGATTTAATTTTAAAAATTCTATTTTCTTTATTCCTAATAGTAAGTGCTTTGTATATGCTAGCGATATGATTATTGAATTATCAAGTTTCTTTAATAATCCAAGTTTAATCTCTTGGGGGCCGTTAAATATTCAATATTATGCTGTGACGTGGATATTATCGACCTACTTTATGTACTTGTTTTTAAAAACCCATGCTATTCCAAAAGAATTAGGTTTATCAACAGATCAAATCAATGATTTAGTCTTTTTATATGGCCTGATATTTGGAGCCATGATAGGTGGAAGAGTTGGTTATATGTTTTTTTATGGCACTGATCAGCTTTTAAATGATCCTCTTTCACTGTTTTATATATGGCAAGGTGGTTTGAGTTTTCATGGAGGTCTTGCTGGTGTTGCTATCAGTGTATTTATTTTTTCTAAAAAATTTAATATAAGTTTTTTTAGGCTAACTGATGCTGTTACTTTAGCTACTCCTATTAGCTTGGGATTAGTAAGAATTGGAAATTTTCTTAATGGCGAGCTATATGGAAATCCTACCTCAGGTAATTGGGGATTTATATTTCCTACAGATGCATTTGGGCTTCCAAGGCACCCTTCACAATTATATGAAAGCTTTTTTGAAGGTATAGTTTTATTTATGATCTTATTTTTTATAAACAAAAATACAAAAATAACAGGCGTGGTCTCTGCTGCATTTCTAATTTTTTACGGAACAATTAGATTTTTTATCGAATTTTATAGGCAGCCTGATGCACATATTGGTTATGTTGCATTAGAATGGTTAAGCATGGGTCAATTGCTATGTTTACCAATGATCTTAGCAGGACTTTTACTACTAACTTATTTTTTACGAAAAGCATGAAGGCATATTTAGAATTACTTTCTCATATATTAGAGTTTGGTGAGGAGCGAGAAGACAGAACCAATACGGGCACACTATCCTCCTTTGGGCATCAGTTAAAATTTGATCTGAAAGATGGTTTTCCTGCTGTAACAACAAAATCACTAGCTTGGAAAGGTGTTGTTTCGGAATTATTATGGTTTTTAGAGGGGTCTGATGATGAAAGAAGGCTTGCAGAAATAAGATTTGGAAAAGGTAGAGAGCACTTAACTGAATTAGATAAATATTCCACTATTTGGACTGATAATGCTGATAATCAAGGTAAAGAGCTAGGCTATATCAATAACGAGTTAGAAAAAAAATTAGGGCCAGTTTATGGAGTTCAATGGCGTGACTGGGGCGGATTAGATCAAATTAAGATCCTGCTTGAGGGTATTAAAAATAACCCATTTGGCAGAAGACATATTCTAAATGCCTGGAATGTTGCTGAATTAGATAATATGGCTTTGCCTCCATGTCATGTTATGTCTCAATACTATGTTACAAAAGATAACTCTTTAAGTTGTCATATGTATCAGAGAAGCGCTGATATGTTTCTTGGTGTTCCTTTTAATATAGCAAGCTACGCTCTGCTAACCTCTATTCTTGCAAAAATATCAGGCCTTAAGCCAGGTACATTTATTCATTCCTTCGGTGATGCGCATATATATAAAAATAGCATTGATCAAGTTCGTGAACAGCTCTCCAGGGAACCAAAAATATTACCAACTCTAAAACTTCCTGAAATAAATTCAATTGAGCAAATTAGCATGTTTGGTGTTGATGATTTCATTCTAGAAAACTATGAACATCATCCTGCTATAAAAGCAAAAATGGCTATATAACAATGACTCTTATAATATCTCATGTAGTCGCCATGTCTAACAATCAGGTGATTGGAGTAAATAATGATTTGCCTTGGAATCTTAAAGATGACCTTGCTCATTTTAAAAGATACACCACTGGTAAGACCATAGTCATGGGTAGAAAAACATTTGAGTCGATAGGTAGAGCCTTGCCTAATAGAGTTAACTATGTAATTTCATCTACCTTATCTGAGATAGAAGGCGTCAGTATCTTTAAAACTTTAGATGATGCTATGGAGGCTGCTAAAGCTCATAACATTGAAAATAATATCTCTAATGAAATTGCAATAATTGGAGGCGGATATCTATTTAGAGACTCAATAAACACGTTTAATAAATTAGTCTTAACTAAAGTGGATTGCTCAATAGAAGGTGATGTATTTTATCCAGATATAGATTTTAGTAATTGGGAATTGGTTTCTTCAGAAAGCTTTCTAAAGAATGAAGATAACCAATATAATTTTTCTATAGAGACCTATAGAAAATTATGATTTCTTAATATAGTCTCTTCTTAACTGGAGACTTTGCATTCTTTTCTCTTCGTTTTCAGTATATTTGATCCAATTATTTGCGGTCTTCTTAACCTTCTTATCTTCATCTCTTGCAGCTACTCTGAATTGCTTTTTAGCTTCATCAAAATTTTTCAATTCAAAATAAGCTTGCCCCAAAGTTAAGTGTGCCTGGGAGATTTTCTTAATTTTTCCTTTCTTAATACCTTTCTTGATAGCATTAATCGCTTGATCTAATTTATCTTCGATAAGATATAAATTTCCAAGAACTAGATAATTAGTTCCTTCTTCAGACATCTTAGCTGCCTTTTCTAGAACGGGTATTGCTTTATCTATCTCTTGAGCCATCCTCCAGGAATCTGCAAGAAGCTTAAGATTCTTTTCAGTATCTTCAACAACAGGTTTTAATTCCTCTATCTTAGTTTTTGGATTCATAACTAAGACTTGCTTCTTCTGTCCAGCAACAATAACCGAAGCCGCTTGATATGGATTCCCATTCATCAATAATAATTGGGCAAGGGTCAGATACTCGCCTTGCTTGTCAAGGTAGTCACTCTGATATGCTGCACTTAAGGCAACCATGTAATCTGCTTCTCTTCCTAGAGTTCCATATGCTTGTCCAAGTTGAAGAAAATAGCGCTTTTTTGGATATAAATTTACAAGAACCTCATAAATTTCTAGTTGTTTTAAAATTGTTTCTTTTTCACCAATTTCTTTCTTTAATTCTTCATATGAAGCTGCCATGATCACATACCAATTTTCTTTTGGCGTATAACCCTCTAGTTCTGCTAAAGATACTGCAGTTTGTGATGCTTTAAGAGCTTCTCTAAAATCTTCTATTTGATAGTATGCCTGAGCAAGCAAAGACCACGATTGAGCTGTTACAGTCTCAACTTCTTGCATCCATTGCAATATTAAATTAATACCTTTTCTCCAATCTCCTTCAATCATATGAAGTGATGCTAAAGTAAGAAGTGTCCCAGTTCGAAGCGGCTGAGTTACCTCTTCTTCATTAACTACTTTTGTATAACCTTGGATTGCTTTAGGATAATCACCTTTATCATAATAATAGTAGCCTACAAAATTATACATAACAGACCTGTCATAACTCTTCATATCAGCTTCTTGACTTATCATCTCATCAAGAATTTTTTTAACTGTCACCATGTCCGGATTAGGCTCTTCTGCATCAATCATTTGGCCATATGTCTCTGATTCTTTATTGGTATCTTTAACTTGAACTATTTTTACAATTTCAAGAGCCTCTGTTACTTTTGCAATTTTTTTAGCAGTTTTAGTTTGAAGTACTCTAGCTTTTTTATATGTAACCTGTTTTTTAGATTTTGAAGCTTCATTAGATTGAGCAATAGTTTCTATTGGCATAAAGGCAAAGGCTAATACTAGTGCAGTTGAAACTCTAATTAATGTTAATTTTTTTATTGTATTAATCATCCTCTTCCATCTCATATTTAAATCTATACATAACATCATCAACTTTTACAGGGTTACCATCAACAATTTTTGGTTTGTATTTTAATTTTGCTGCAGCTCTTATGGAAGAATTGTTAAATATAGAACATGGTCTAAGTACTACATCTGCTTTTCTTTCATCTCCGCACATACCTTCTACTATTACAGTATTTTCAGCAGTTCCTTGTTCTGTGATGGTAAATTTAACAATTGCGTAACCTGATGTTCCTCTTTCTTGCGCTCTTCTAGGATATTGAGGTTGAACTGCAAATAAAGGCATATATTCACCATCTTTAAAAAATGATCCGCCCGCTTTAATATTTGCCTTTGGTTTAGCAATAGTTACATCTACACCCGTTAGGGGCTGAAGTTCAACTTCTGGTTGTGCAATATCATCTGGCTGCTCTTCTGGCTCGTCTGGTTTTTCTACTTCTTGTAAAAGAGTATCAATATCTCTATCTGGCATAACTATATCTACAAGTTTTATAGATTTATCATCTTTAATACCGCTATCGCCAAGAGAAATTAAAAGAACCATTACAAAGAATAATGATAGTCCAACTATTGATGCTAATAATCCGCTAGAAATATACTTATTCTTGGATAAAAAAGCTAATACAGATTCTGAAGAATTTGCAGATTTATTAGCTGTTACTGACGCCATATTATTACTTACTTAGGTTCTGATGCTAATGAGATAGCTGTGACTCCAGCTTCTCTAGCCCCATCCATGACTTTAATAATAGTATCTGCAACTGCTTTTTCATCAGCCTGAATTACTACTGACCCTTGTGGATTATCAGCTAGCATTTTTACAACATTAGCTTTAACTTGCCTTACGTCAATTCTTCTACCGTCCATCCATATTTCGCCAGTAGGTCCGACAGCAATAAGAATAGCAGCATTTTCTTGGGTCTCAGCTGTATTAGAATCAGGCCTATTGATTTCAAGTCCTGGCTCTTTAATAAAGTTTGCAGTAACAATAAAGAAAATAAGCATGATGAATACGACATCAAGCATTGGCGTCATATTTATCTCACTTTCTTCTTCTTTAACTGCGCTTGTAATTGATCCTCTTCTCACAATTCTCTCCTAATATCGTTTAATAATACTGTCTAGCTTGTGCTCTCTTTTTGTACTAGCACCATTTAAATAAACTGTTGCAAACACCCCTGATAAAGCTACCACCATACCAGCCATGGTAGGTAAAGTTGCTTTTGAAACACCTCCGGCCATCGATCTAGCATCTCCGCCACCATTAAAAGCCATCACCTGGAAAACTTCTATCATCCCTGTAACAGTACCCAACAATCCAAATAATGGAGCTATAGCAACACAGGTTTGTATTAATGATAAGTTTCTATTGATTTCTACTTTTGCTTGAGACATGTACTTCTGACGAATTTGAAGCGCATACCATGAAGTTTTGTCTTCTCTGGATTCCCACTGTTGAACTAATTCAGCAATATAATCATTATAACCTTTTGCATAATAGAAGACTCTTTCAAAGATCATAGTCCACATAAATAAAACTAGTAAAGCAATCCCCCACAAAACGTCTCCGCCTTGCTCCATGAAGTCTCTAACTGAGACAAATGCTTCACTTATTTCATACATAAATAGAACTAGCTAGTCTCAGAATGCTCAGCTAATATGCCAGTACTCTGCTCTTCTAATATACTAATAATTCCTTTAGCTGACGATGCAGTAAACGAATGCAGTAAGGTTGTAGGTATAGCAACTAATAATCCTAAAACAGTTGTAACAAGTGCTTGTGAAATACCGCCAGCCATAAGCTTAGGATCTCCAGTACCATATAAAGTTATTTGTTGGAAAGTTACGATCATTCCAGTAACTGTTCCTAATAGGCCTGCTAAAGGCGCCACAACAGAGATAATTCGCACAACACTAATACCTTTTTCAATTGATGGCCTTTCTGCCATAATTGCTTCAGCTAATCTTAGCTCTAAAGTATCTATATCTTTCTTAAAGTTATCTTGGCCAACCTTCAGAACTCTTCCTAAAGGATTACCAGAGTCAGCAGTTTTTGATTTTGTTTGTTTATTAACAGCAACTCCAACCATGTATAAGCTCCACAGTTTCCAAAAAGCTATAACTATACCGATAATACCAACAACGATAATCGCAGCACCAACTTCTTTTCCTTGAGCAGCTCTTTCTGTAAGAGAAGGAGTTTGGATAAGATTAGCTAGCAAACTTCCACCTGTAGGTCCTGTTGGATCTACTCCGAACTTCACTTGGTCTCCACCTGCGGCATTGCCTAGATTTTTAGCACTTTTTGTAAATCTTCCTGCTGGTTGCCTAGGAAGAAAAGCATATTGACCTTTTGATGTTGCAAATTCTAAGTATTTGCCATCACAAACTGCATTAAATAATCCAACACGAGTAACCATACATTCGCTAGTTTCTCCATCAACATCAATTACTGTAGTATTAAAGTTAACTACTTCTGAACCAGCATTCATTTCACGAAGAAGTTCGAACCATAATCCCTCAATCTCTTTAATAGTTGGAAGTGAAGTAGTTTCAGACATTTTGCCTGTAAGATTGTTCAAGAATGCTACTCTTTCAAGTCCAAACTCTGCTGAAGCCAATGAATTAGTGAACATTGATGAGGCTTCACCAGCTGAACTTTGAATATGACCAAATAATTCTGTAAGTGATCCAAGCTCTTTCTTATAAGCTTCTTCTTTAACTCTTACAATTTCTTGATTCTTTTTATATTCAGCTTCTAGCTTTGCTGCAATTCTTTCTTGCCTAGCAAGTTCTTTTTTCTCAGCAGCTAAAATACTAGCTTGTTTATTTTTATTAGCCATGAATGTTGCTTCTCTTTTAACATTCTCTGCTTGCTCTTTAACTTTGCCTTCTTTAACAAGAGCTAAAAGAGCTTCAACTGTTGTTGGCTCTTGATCTACTGCCGCATCATCTGCATCTTGTGCAAAAGAAGGAACAGCAAACGTAACTATTAGTAAAAAATAAAATAGATTTAAAAATTTCATTAGATTTGCTCCTTAACTACTACTGGCAGCATCAACATATCTGTTGGAGCTAGTTTTTTAGCCATTCTTATTCCATCTCTAATAGCAGTTCTATAACCACCATCTAATTCAACCCAATCATTGGCATCTTTATCCCAAATACCGCTAGTTCTCTCATCTTTTGTTTGATAGAACATACCTATTCTTCCAACCACTAGAACGTTAGCAACAATTTCTTGGCCGTCAATAACTATAGATGATTCGAAAGCATCAATCTTTCTGCCATATTCACCCTCAATATTATAAGCCTCTAGGATTTGTCTAACTTGTTCTGAAGCAGTTACTTTTGGATTTGATAGTGAGCTTCTTACAAGATCTAACCTTTGTCTTCTTTCTTCAACATGGAAAGGTAGATCCATTGATACATATGCTTCTAAGCCTTCAAGCATTTTCTGAGCTAGAGGTGGAATCTGTCTTTGCATGACAACAACTTGAGTAAGCTGCCCATCTAATTCATCCATTAAGTCTAATTGAGCTTGGATCTGTATTCTTTTTTGCTCGTTATAGACTATTAAGCCTTCAACTTGCTTAGAAACAACTTTCCACTCATTTACAATTTTGTCAGTTTGCTTTTCTGTGCCGTCAATTTTATCTTGTGATGCGGCTGATTGATTTGAATTCTCTCTTCCTACTTCAAGAACTGATTCCATTTCTGTAGCATTACCTACAAATGGAAAAACCAAAGCAAGAGACATTATTATGGCTCGTATTTTCAACATATTAAGTTGCTCCCTATTATTATCTTTATATGATTAATTGATTACGCAATTAACTACTAAAAAAGTTCTGTCATTCTACCAAGTTAATGTAAATAGTGACAAATTTATTTATTGAGACTTATCTCATTTATCCTATTAAATATCTTACCAAAATTTTATCATTACCATCGGGGTGTTTTTCATATAGGCAATATATTCGGCATCTTGGCCCCATGTCTTTTGCCCCCTTCCCTCTAACATCCTAACTCCACTAATTTTTACTAGAAGTAAATAAGTAAAAACTGGTGATATTAATGTTAAATATTCTGCACCCGATAAAGAAGAAAAAGACATAACAGCAACTCCGGTCCATAAAGTAATTTCACCAAAGTAATTGGGATGTCTTGATTTGCTCCATAAGCCACTAGTAATAAATTTGTTTCTATTTTCAGGTATAGCTCTAAATGCTGACTTTTGTTGGTCGGCAACTATTTCAATTGCAAATCCGCCAACAAACATTAATAAACCAATGTAAAAAATATTATTAAGAATAATGCCTGTATCACTTGCTATAGCAGTAATGGCGCATAAAGAGCAAACTGACACCCACATCCCTTGAAGAGTCCATGTCATAAAGAATTGAGCCATATCAGGCTTAATGGTTCTAAAACGTTTATCTTCACCGTCTTTAGCTATTCTTGTAAACAAAAAGGTCCCTAAACGACCTGCCCAGATAATGACTAAAATTGAAATTATTACAGAGCCCCAATTAATAGTGCCCAAAGTTGCTAAATACATGCAATATGCAAATACGCTTGTATAAGTAAGACTGCCAGTTAAATCATAGAATTTTTCTGTTTGAAACATATAAGCTGGAACAAAAGCAATCCATTGAATGATGTATGCGAGTAAAATTATATTTTGAACTAGCTCATTACCAATAGCTAAGCTAATCCCAAAAGGAATTCCAAAACCAATAGCTGCGTAGATTAGATACATTATTGATTGCATAATCTACTCCCACCCACAAGAACGACCCGCATTCTCGTTTTCTAACCAATCTTGAAGAGGTTTATAGTAATTTAAGATAGAGCTCCCGTTAAGTTTTCTCTCTCCTGTCAAAGCTTCAAAAGCATCCTGCCAAGGCTTGCTCTGACCTAGAGCCAACATATTTATTATCTTCTCGCCTGCCTCAGGGTTGTTATATATTGAGCACTCATGAAGAGGTCCTTCAAAACCAATTTGATTACATAATGATTCATGAAATTGATACTGCATTATTTTTGCAAGATAATATCTTGTATATGGCGTATTGCCTGGTATATGGTATTTGGCGCCTGGATCAAAATACTCTTCGCCTCTTTCCATTGGAGATGTAATACCTTGATACTTTTCTCTTAATTCCCACCAGCTTGAATTTAAATTTTCTTCAGTGATTTCACCTGTAAATACACCAGATCTCCATTTATCCAACATAAGAGTCCAAGGTATTGAAACAACTCCTTCAAGTGCTTGCTTCATTAATAGGGCTATTGGATCTTTCTCTGCTGTTGCGGCCTCTTCTTCGGTAACAAAGCCGATTTGATTTAAATAATCTGGTGTTATTGATAAAGCTAATAGGTCTCCTACAGCTTCATGAAAACCATCATTTGCTCCACTTCTAAATACCCCAGGTAAATGGTTATAGGCCTGATAATAAAATATGTGTCCAAGCTCATGATGTATTGTTACAAAATCTTCTTCATTTTTTTCTATACACATTTTAATTCTTAAATCATTAGTTGCTGGATCTAGATTCCATGCAGATGCATGACATACGACGCCTCTATCTTGTGGCTTTGTAAATAAAGATCTTTCCCAAAAAGTTTCTGGCAATGGTTCAAAACCTAAAGATAAAAAGAAATCTTCAGCTATGACAACCATCTCACGCTCTGTTAGCTCTCTTTCTTCAATAATAGAAGTTAAATTTATAGAAACAGCATTTGGATCTTCTTCAAACACAAGATCATAAACATTTGCCCATGATTGACC